>Ga0209086_10001564_pt1 | contig 18510 bp, 9 predicted proteins | sample M_130207_XF_Meta_FD_187312 | JGI IMG/M metagenome (GOLD analysis project Ga0209086, IMG submission 187312) | Freshwater microbial communities from Lake Montjoie, Canada to study carbon cycling - M_130207_XF_MetaG (SPAdes) (version 2) | ecosystem: Environmental > Aquatic > Freshwater > Lake... | reverse complement strand
CAAACCAGTATTAATTCCGTAAGATGACAGAGCTAATCCAGAATTTATAGTGTAAGTGGTTGAAACATATGTATTTACACCAGCTTCTGCAGTAAATCTATAAGCTTGAGAAGATGTCGATGCTACACTTGAAGATGGACACAATGTTCTGTAGACAGTGTTACCTACATGGGTATAAATGTCATAGGTGTTTCCAGAACTGGAAACCTCATAAGAACTAAATAAGTAGCCGCTGATTCCATCATCATTTGTTTGTGCTTTTGATGTTGAGGATTTAAAATTGAAAATAGAACTCTTGCCAGTATAACCTGATTTTAAAGATAAATATTCAAGTTTATCAGGGTTTGTTGGTATAGTTCCTTCCCAAATAATTGTATCAAAAATGCCATAACCGTTAGGATATTCAACCAATTGACCATTTGGAGCTTCAATTATCGCCTTCAGATAAACTCTGGATAGTCCACCATTTGCAGACAAAGCCCAGTTGCTTACCTTGAATAAACCTGTTCCAGATACAGTGCTGCCAAAAGATCCTTGACTAAGTGTATTGTCAAAAAAGTAATTGGCATTGATATTATATGCGTAATCGACTGTTGAATTGAAAAGTTCAGGTTTAGGTGGCCAGTTACTTATTGTAATTGTTGACGAGGGCTCAAAATAAGGGTCATTCGAAAGATAAAGAGTTTTAATTCTTGCTAAATCAGTAATATCTCTTGTTGTTTTATTTCTTAATTGAAAACCAAGGCTTATTTGATTTTTATTATTATCAAGTGATGGATCGTAAGAAAATTTATTAGTGGTATATGCTAAACCAGAAGACACAAATTCTGATTGTAAATATCCACTTCTTAGATTGTTGGGTAAAATTATTGTGACATCAAAGGTCATATGATCCACCAAGGCATTTTTATTTTAATATTAATATTCTAATTTGACGGAAATCAAACCTATCAAAGAGAGAAATCTATCTCAATAGGCATAATTGTTTGTACAGTTAAGGGAACATGCACATCTGCATACATATATCCGTCTACATAATCAATACCATCAAAATTACCTTGAACATAAAAATCAAAACTTGATCTATATATTGAATAATTATTTGTTGAATCATTAGACACCAAATACATATCATTATAGATAGCTGTTTTCACAGTATCTAATCCATTAGGCATATATATTTTTAACTGCATTTCAGATAAATCATTGGGAGATATAGTTTCCATAATTTTGTTGCAAATAATTCTGAAATAAATAGTTTTGTAATAGTTGCCTTTTCCAGAATTAAAATAAGATATATCTGCTGTTGTTGAACTATTATTTAAAAAAGTAGGAACAGTTGAAATAATTGGAACACCTTGTCTTATTGGCCTGGAAATCAAAAAACTACTATCATCAAATGAAGCAATTGAAAATTCAGGCATATAATCATTTTCAGTTACTAAAGTTGCATTTGTTTCATAAGAAAATGCCTTAAAACTATCTTGTTTTTTATGATGATTGTAATAAGATAATTTTATGATTGAACTCTTATCATTCAATCTTACAATTATTATTCCATCATTGTCTACTTCAAACAAACAGTCATCAGAAGTCAAATAATAATTGTAATCATCTTTGGCAAACAAAATACTATTAAATTTAGCTTCAACCAAAATATCGTAATTAAAACTAAGCATGAATGAATTGCGAATATTTTGACTATTATTGAATTTAAAAAATAAATTGTCTTCTTCTGAAACTAATAAAATTTCAAAATTATCATCGATAGTAATTTTTGATTCTTTGACTTTGATATTTTTAGATATTAAATTTATATCTAATGTTTTGTTTACATGTATTGACTTTGTATTTTCGTTTATTATTGTAATCATTTTATTCAGATACCAAAATGTCATTGTTAGATAATAATTTCAACCCTTTAGGATGTATTATTTCGTAATTTTCTCCCCAAGCAGAAATTGTATTTCCAGAAACATCAACTAATTTCAATCTTGTATTGATACCATTACTGACTGAATCATCTAACAAAACATAAAAATTGTCTTGATCAGGTCCTGGTAGTGCTTTTATAACATCAAGCTTATTGAAAAGTAATTTGGTTTCTATAATTCCACCAGAAACTCTGTATTTCAACAATCTTCCAGTAGAATTGTTATCTGTAATTGGACAACCTAAAATAACTACACCGTCAGATAATTCATATACAGATCCAAGTTTAGTGTCTATAAATTCAGCAATATCACTTGAAATTTTCCATGCTAAAGTCAAAGAAGAGTTATCATTAAAGGCAATAACTGAATCTGAAAATGGCTGAGCAATAATTATTTTACTATTTGAATAATGTACAGAGATAGGATTATATAAGTTTGCAAAATATATAGGTCCTTCAATTAAATCTACTGAAACATTTCCCAAATCACCCACAGGATCTAATACATCAGAAGTTGGCACAATATTATCTGCATTGAAATCATTTGAAGATGTCGCAATCAATGTTGTTACTGGTAAACCATATGAGGTTGTTGCATTACCAGAGTAAATTGTGCTGTAAGATGTTAAATAAGAAATAGAATTTGTGGTTTTTTGACTAACCGTAGAAGTTGTAGCTGTTCCAACTCCGACAGTATTTAAAGCAAAACCTCCATTAGTCACAGCTCCTTTATCAAACCTTACTTTTCTTAATCTTGCAGAACTAATGGCTGATGAAAGAGCAATTCCAAGATCGTTGCTCTTAAAAGTTATTTCTAATGTGGCAGATGTATTAGAAACCAAATCAAATAGACCCGTATTATTTTGATCAATTCTTGTGTCATCTAATCTTACTGTTACACTGTCATAATCAATATATATCTTTGTTGGGTCAAATGGAGTGGTGGTAGAAATATTTTGAGAAAAAGCAACCCATATCTTCCTTATAGTAGGATTAAAGTATGCACCAAGTACGACAAAGTCTCTGTTTGTTTGTTTGAGCCTTAAATTGCCTTGTATTACCCTTGATATGTTACCATCAAGGTCAAACATCACAACTCTATCGTTTAAGGTATCACAGTATAAATTTGACCCGTCTGATAAAGCTTGAAAATCTTTAGGACTGTTGAAGCCTCTATCTAAAGATTTATTATATATTTGAACAGGTGACAAATATGTAGAGAGATTTGCAATATCAATACCATCTTCGTAAACAACTTCTGCTTGGGATGTATATGCAGAGATAGCAGAATTGTTTCTCAAAAATATCCAGTTTCCAATAGAATTTGTTGAAGAAATTTTCATAGTATTCTTCAATTGATTATTTTCTGAATATGTATTTCCAAAACCAATGTTTTTAGAATAATATTTCTCTGTTTCCCATCCAGTTTGTCCTGATGAGAAATTTGAAAATCTTGCATTGTACGTTTTTGTATTGCCAGTTCCAACAGTTGAATAATAAATCTTCAACAAATCAAAAGCAGGAGCATAAGCTTTTGTAGAATCTGAATTCAAAGTAACCAGAACATCCAAATATCTTCCTTGACTTGATGTAGAAGCTAAATATCCATAAGCTAATTCTGTAGAGTCATCTGTGTTTGTAAGATCATTAAAAACAGTATTATTAATGTCCGTTCTTGTTGTTAAAGAATATGTGGTTCCAGTTGGCTTGGTAGATGTCCATTGAACAAGATTGTAAATTGTGTTATTCAAACCAGAGTCGAATCTGAATAAAAATTTACCAGCACCAGCATACAAAGAATCATTCCACAAAAACATTGATGCTGAACTATTGGTAGCCGATGATTTTCTTGCTGTTTGTAAAGTATCATAATTATAAGGGTAAGGATTTACTTGATCATCACTTGGTGTGTTGAGATAAAAATTAATTGATTTCTCAGGATTCCAACCTTTCAATGACGACCAATAAAAACCTAATCCCTTGATGGATGTTCTATTTTGAGCTGGCCAAAGATTTTCTAAAGAGACTATTTTATAAACACTTGAACCTATACTTGCTGAATCTGTAGAGTCATCAAATATCTTGTATCCTATTTCAGTACCATCACCGGAAGATAAATAAAGTTTTGATGGTCCAGCAGTTGGATAATATTGTCCACTATCAAATGTAACTGCGATATCATTTGCAAATTGAGGATCGTTGTCATCTGTACCCAATACAAGATACATATATATTTGCCCAATTTTAGATACCGTAGTCCCTAAGCCTACTGAAAAGCCTATACCGACTTTACTAACTTCATTCATTGGAATGGGGTTGTCAAATATTTTATAGGAATAAAGTCTTGTATCTACACTTACTGTACCACTTGAATAATTTGACGTGGTATTGATAGCTCTATTCCAACCGCTTGCTTCATTGAAAATATTAGTCACAGGTTGTTCAATAGTGCTAAAATTTAAAGGATTTGAAATAGTAAAATAACCGGTTGAATCATCTATATTGTCACCAACTATTGTAATATTTTCAAAAAATCCAAGATTCTGATTTTGATTAAACGACTTAGCTGTTTCAAAATCTCTTCTTGTTGCATAAGTTCTTACATCAGAAAAAACTGAATCCGATGTTGAACCGCTTATACCTAATCCGCTTGACCATGGAGCAGAATCTAATATTGTTGCTCCTATCAAAGATGATGGTAAACTTCTGTCACTAAAATTGGAAGTAGTACCTGTTGATGTGTTAGCTAATGTATTTGGCCAAACTCCTGGTACATATACTAAAGTGTTGATTTGAGTTTTATCAATATATTCAAAACCTGATTGTTTTTTCAAAGAAATCAATGTTTGTAATCTGTTTGCAATAGATAGATCAGCCAATTTATATGTGCTATCTTGCTCTAAATATTGTGTCAACAATGAATCAATTTGAGTATGGGTCAATGTGCCTTTGTTAGCGAGAATGTTGTGATCTATTTGAGGTAATCTGCCAGCATCAAGTTTGCCTTTTGTAACCTTATCAAGATTAAGATTATCAATATTTTCGCCAGACAACTTATTTATAACATGCTCTTGTAAATTAATAGGTGATGGATTTACAGAACCGCCAATATGCTTGTGATTAGTTAAAGATGATGAAAGAGAACTAAATAAAGTAATTATTTGTCTTTCATCATTAAATACAGTGATTGTATTAGCGGAAACATTAATTACAACACCACCAATATTTACATAATTGTCAGTGTCATCAATTCTTAATAAAGATGCTATGAAATCAACATCTTTTGTAATGGGAGTGTTTAGATTTTCGACAGCATAAAACCAAATCTTTATCTCTGTTGCTTCAAGAGGAATGACTGGTAAAGTAATATCTTTTGAAGTTGTTGTTTCTGCAGCCTTGTATCCTACATGGCCTTTACCAGAAGTAACAGACACCTTTAAAAATTTATTAGAGTCAGAGTAAGTTTCAATTTGCCAAGAAACATTATTATTAAGATCTTCTATGATGCCATTTCTAAAAATTTGATACACAGCGTAAAGTTGTGTATCAATAGTTTTAAATCTTTTTTCATCAAGATCTAAATTGTTTGACAAATCTTGACTTGGTTCAAGATATCCTAAATTATAAAAAGGTGTATTTCCCATTAATTTTAATTTTTCGGTTTATAAAAAGATGTTACTTTTTCTACTCCCCAAGTTGAATTTCCCCATGTAAGTACATTTTGTTCTTCTGTCAATATTTGTTCATTTGCCCTAACTGCACCCATATTATTCATTGTTGATGAACTTAATCTTATTGATGCCATAGCTGCATTTTGAGCTTGAACTATTTTAGTGTTTATAACTGCTGAAAGACTTCTAAATGCCATTTATTTATTCTCCACTTACTTTTAGATCTTGAATTAACCAAGGATGTGAAAAACCATTGACCTGTGCAGTAATTAAATTTTGAGATTTATCGATATTGTAATTTACTGACTGGTAGATATATTTACTTGTAATAGATAAAGTTGGATCATTGAGATTAGTACCATCAGCTAAAGCATTTATTCTAAATAAACCATGAATCTTCAATGGCCTTGTAACATAACAACTAAATCCTAAATCATGGATAGGTATAGATGTAATTTTTTCATTCTGAGCATGTTTCAATTCAACAAGCTCAGCAGTTGGATATTCATTTTTTTCAAGACTATCAATTACTTTTTTTCTAAAACCAACATATGACTTTGGAACAACTCCGTTAGTAATAGCTTTGATTGCATTGTCGCGGGATTGAATTGACATTTTTTGATCATGAAATTTCTCAGATGTATGTTTTTCTATCAAACCTTCATAAGTAAATCCATAAGTTGAAACGTGATATGAAAGTGGAGCTAATCTTGTATTTATTGAAAAACTTCCTTGCAATAATCCATGCCAATCTGGTGTTTTATTATCTGTTGTGCTTCTCATACTCAACGTTTGATTTGTTGAATTTGGAGTAGCATCATATCCAAAAAATTTCAAATCATCATCAAGATTACTATCTGCATACCTGGCATCGAGTACAAAACCTGTATTCTCAAGCCATCTAAATGTTGGTAATTTTTCAAGAGTCATAAGCTTTGATAAAAATACACTCATTTTTTCATTTATTTTGTCAAAGTTTGTTGCTCTTATTGCATCTGGATTAGCTGCTGGATTATTTACAATTCTTAAATTTAAACCACCTATTTGATTTTCATTTTGCAAAGAATAGTATTTTGAAAATCCAGAAAAATTCATTACTGCTTGAATACAGGTTTTTATGGATCTATTTCCAAAAGGCACAATATAATCAAAAAATAATCCATCCATTATGTAATTGCCTAAGTCTTGGCATTCTAAACTTATATTACTTTGGCTTCCAGTTCGAGTTGTATTTACAGAATCTATGACTCCTTGAAAATAATTATAACTTGCATTTCCATATCCAGCTTTTACAGTTACAACTAAAATATTTTGTTCAATTAATTCAAGTAAATTTAAACCATCAATTGTTGTATCTAAATTCAAAAGATTAATAGTAGCCCTTTTTCTTATTAATGAAAAATTTGCAAGATCTGTACTGCAGTTAACAGTGACACCTGAAACCCAAGGAGTAAGATTGCCTTTTTCAATTGGATATAAAAAATCAACTGTTTTTGGATCATTTTTTGCAGGTGATTCTATACTTAAAAATGCTGGGCCTTCTATAGTGCCATTGAAAAATAAATTTCCCCAAATTTTACTATATTGTTGAGAGCTAAAAGGCGTATTTGTGTCAATTGAAACATCTAATTGCTTAAAAATGAAATCAGTAGGATTTGTTAATGGACTTGCTGGAAGAAAAGTTCTCCAGTCAGGCATAGCTGAAATAGTTCCATCAGGAATTGTTTGGTATCTTATGCCATTTTTTCCATAATACTTTGCATCATTGAAGACCTGTATTATTTTTGAAGCGGATATTTGATCCTTCCTATCTTGAGGTGCTGTAAATGTCATCAATATATGATTTTTAGTATTAAGTAATTCCAGGCCAGGGGTAATCAAAATATTGCTAACAGCAGTGCTATAAGAAACTGAAATTCTTGACTCAAAATTATTCGAAGATACAGTAGATGGTTTGGAGTAATTATTGAACAAAATGGAAGAATATCTCATTTCAAAACTTGCATTCATAGCAAGAAGCTTTATATAAGAAGTATCTTTTCCAAAGTAATGCTCAATATTAGCTTTATTTTGAAGTGGAGCTGCTGGATCAATTACAGTGTTACTTGAAGCAACTTCTTCAGGATATATTGCATTCCATGTAGATTGATCATTTGTAAATCCAACAAGCATCACAGGACCTACAAAATGAATAAATATGTCATAACCCAATGTTGCTTTTCCATCAAATAAGGGAGCTTTAATCTGATCATATTTGTAATAAAATTCTGTATTATTTGATTTGTATTTTGTAATTATTTGCGGAAGTGTATTTGGGTTTAAATTTACTGTGATTGAATATATAGTGTTATCTTTTGGAGATTTGTCTTCATAAATTACACTAATGTTGGAATCAGAAGAATTTGCATTTAGATTTGATAATTGAATATGAAATCCACAATTTGAAGAAGATTGAGCATTTATTCTTTCACCATTTAAAATTAAGTATTCAGTAGCAGAAGTTAAAGAATTTCTTATTTTTGTTGGAAAAAATATAAATGGATTATTGAAAACAACATCTTTTGAAGTTGGAAAAATTCTTTTAACAATACAAGACTTTCCTTTGCCTTTTGCATCAACAAATAATCTTGATCCATTGATACCATCTCTTATTGTTTTAATTGAAGCTTTATTTTTGCCAGAAACATTTGCACCTACTGGACCTTCAAATTCTTTGACAGAAGTTGATAATGGAGCTTCTGCAGAGTCAATTAAATTCCAAATATTATAAGTTGTGTACAGTGAATTTGACAGATTATTGTACATGACCCAGTGTGAGAATTTAATTGAATCTTGATATGTAGGTATAGGTGAAAATGTGTTTCCACCAGTTGAGTATGAATATTCTTTGATAAAAGGAATGAGTGGTTTAAAGTTTTCTAAGTCAGAAAAATCATATAGTAAATTTGGGGTAGATAAATTACTTAATGAAGATGATCTTACAGGTAAATATCCGGGAAAAGCAGTGTACTCAGCAGCGGTAGGACCTTTCAGAGAATTAAATGTTGGATGTGCTGTGTCAGTTAATATGCCACCAAAAGCAAAAGTACAAGATGATGCAGTAGGATGTGTAATCGTTTCAACTATATGTGCATTTTGTAATGAAGGTATGAATTTTACCCTTGAACCTAATTTAAAATCTGAATATTGTTTTCCTGCCGTTTGTGATCCACCTGTGTTGAAAACAATTTTAGGATTATTATTTTTGTTATCGTAGTTGATTGGTCTTAAATTTTGTGGGTCAGGAGCAAAATTAAATACAGAATAATAACCGTTTGCCTGTCCAACTTCTGGCATATAGATAACAGACAGTGAAACATCTAATTTTAATTCTCTTTCATCAGGAAGTGTTATGGACATTATTTGTACTCTATTTTTGGATCAGTGCTAACGAACGGAATAATACTTGTTGAGCATAATGCCCCACTGTTATTTACATAAAATATTCCGACTTGCCCTTTTTGGTCAGAATTATTGTAAACAACTATTCCAGGTTTTTGATAAGGAATAGCCTGATTATCATTATTAGTAACTGTGTAAAAAAAATTATTTGCTATAAATTGGCCATTGGTATAATTCCCAGCTATATGATGAAAAATTGTTGGAGACGAAATCGTACCTTCAATATAAGGAGATTCAGCATAAATGATATTATTATAATTTGTTCCACCAACTGTCAAAGATGTCATAAAAACAAATCTTACAATATTGAAAATTGGATCATAAATTGCTGAAACATTTGACAGAGCGGTAAGTGCATTTGATGAAACAACTCCTGAATTCACTAATGTTATTCTTATTGAAACTGTTCCATATTCAATTAATCTACAATATATGTTTAGTAAATCTGCTGATAAATTATAAAATGCCAATAAAATATTGTCATCAATCTGAACAAGAGAACCTGGCTTATTTACAATTCCAAAGTTAGTACCTGAACTTATAACTCCTACAAACTCAGTACCAGTGTAGTTTGCTCCATCTAATAAAATTACTTGTTCTGGAGCATTTGGAGCTTGATTATATTGTGCAGATGAACTTATTTGCAGTATCCTGTCAAGAGATGTTTTTTGCAAGAATAAAGAATTTCTTAGTGTTCCTAAGCAATATAAGTCATTATGAAAAGGTGATGATGAGTATGTATTATTTTCAGTGAAGGCAAAACACTTTGACATTATGTTTTTTGGATCGTCATAATAATACCAACTATTTTCATCTACCAAAGAAGGGTTGTTGAAAGCTATTGAGTTTGATACATTTGCGTTAAAATAAGATTCTGAAAATAAACTGCTTGATAGATCAAAATCTTTATTTCTAATAATGAGGTTTGGATTGAATCCGTACTTATAAGTTGTAACAGTATCAGTTGTAGGTTTGAAGTCATAGGCTTGATTATCGTATGAATTGATAAGTAAAATTCTAATCAGACCATCTGCTAATACTCTTGCATTAGTTGCTGATGTTGGAGCTATATAAGGCGAAAGAGAACTATAGGTTTGTCCAAGACAAACTACAACTTGATTTTTTGTAATAATTTCATTAGCAGAAATATAATTATAACCTGCTGCTAATGAAACATATGGATTGGTTATATAAGCTCTTGTAACTCCAAAGGAAATTCTTGTAATTTTTGCTGGTAAAAATTTAGCAAAGGTAGAATAATTTCCAACTTGCAATGCTCCAGAAATTATTTGTACTCTATTATTTTGAGCAGTTAAATAGTCATATAATGGATAAACATGTGGGCGGCCTGTTGTATAAAATCCATTTAAAATTGTTCCACCACTTGTACTTACAGAAGTGGAAGATTTTATTACTCCTACCGTAGAAGATACAGTAACTTCACCACTTGATATTTTATTAGTACCAGTTAAAACAAGATTATTTGCATCGCTTTGTGAACCATATGCATATCCTCTTAGATTACAGTATGCCCTAATTTCCATATGCTCTGTAGCATTTTCTGCTCTTCTTCTTGGGTCAACTTGATTTAACCAAGTGTCAGCAATTGCATGAGTGTTGAAATCTTGAATAAATGGGGGAAAATCCAAATATATTCCTTGATAAATTTCAGATGCATTTATAGTCGCAGTTGTATTAGAATTGATTGAAATTGATGTATTATCTTTGATTGCAGCTGAACTAATATTCCAATGAAATCCTTGCATGTTCACAGCTAATAAAGTGTCATTCAGAGATGTACAATTTAGTCCATTATGTAATGAATTCAGTCTATTTACAAACTCTAAAACTGTTAGATTTTTATTTGCCAAGACACCACCAACAGAAGTATAAACAATATCAGTTTCTTCTTCTGGCTTATTGTCATGTCTCATCAATAAAAATCTTCTTCCGTAAGTTGAAGTTGTTATATTGCTTGAAACACTTGGAACTTCTATTTCTTTTATATTTAAATCAGTGCCAGACGAAGGAACAAAATTCAAAACGTCTGTGTTTGTTGATGCTGGAATTATTAGAGCTTGACAACTAAAATTATTAGGATCAAATACATTGCCATCTGAATTTAAATCAATTCTTAATACTCTATTGCATCCGTAATAAACATTGTTGACTCTCTCAGCTGAATTAATAGCAGTTCTCGATCTTGGATAAGGGTCATCTTGAGTGTCTATTTCAATTCCTGGAAAATTAGGAAATAGTAAATCTATTGTAACATTGACTGCTGATCTTCCAGGAAATGTAATAGTGCCTGTCCAATACTTTTCTATAATTTTATCTGCAGCAGATTCCCAAATTGTCAATCTATAAGGATGATTATTAAGATTTACAAGTCCTGGAGCTGGATTTACAGTAAATCTGATGTAACGATATGCGTTCAAATAAATTCCAGTCATACTATTGACTGGCTTGTTGAGTAAATTTACTACATTGAATATTGATGTAAGATCAAGTGTAGGTCTTCTGGAATAAGTCATTGCTGGAACCATTTGTCCACGCATATAAACAGGTGCATCAGTATTAGAGTCTCTTGTATTTAATGCAGTCCCTGTCCTTGATCCATTGAGTCGAGCATCCAAATCAATTGTTAATAATTGTTTTCCAAGATAATTGTTTTGAAGCGTTTTATTGTAAATTGAAACAGAACTACCAGCAACTAAGTAATTTGCGCCAGATCTGGTTTCCTGTGTTGCAAATGCTCTTGAATCAAAGTTTGTAAAAGATAATGTTTGTGTAGCATTCCATAAAGAAGGCACCTGATCTAATGTTGTATTGCCTCGTGGACATTTTATTGCATAATAAATATTGTCGTTGGTATAAGTATGATCTTTGTCAAAAATCTTAAGCTGAGGAACTACTCTTACTATTTTTGGAAATGTAAGATTCATTCCAAAATTTCCAGTAGCATCAGTTAGCTCAGCGTATCCTCTTGAAAATCTGCCTGTAATATTAAAGTCAATAAAAGGTTGAGATCTGTTATCTGTATCTGATACTGAACTTCTCAAAATAGTGTTTGTTGTAGCAACATTAGAGGTAACAAATGCACTTTGTAATGGGTTTTTATTCTGTAACAAAAAATTATCAAAGCCTGCATTATTAATATTAAGCAAACCTCTTAGATTTCTACCACCATTTTGATAACCCAATGCTTGACTGGTATCGTAACCCCAAACAGCTGATGAAGTGAAAACTCTAAAATCTTCTCCTGTAAACCTAAATTTAAATCCTAAAGAATATGTAGCTCTGTCTATCTGTGTTGCTGGACCTGTGTACCTGTATGATGCCGTTCTGGTAGTAGGACTTCTACTGAGAGCCAGAACACCTTGAACTACAAAATTTGGAGGAAGTTGAGCAGATGAAGTTATTGTATTTATAACACCAAAGGTATTAGTTGCATTTCCACTAATAGGTGTAACTGTAAATACTGAATCAACAGGAGGATTTATAGATTCATAAATGTCAAGATATTTTTTTGGAGGTATTTGAGTATTGTCAACAACAACATATTTGCTATCTGAATAAATATTGTCAGTTCTTAAAGGCTTATACGAATATTCAATACCGAGTCTTATTATCTTATGGTAAACACCTGGAGCCGGATTAGCTACAGTAGTCAAGTAATCCCCAACCCAAACCTGTGCTGCACCTACTGTTCTTTGATGAGCAGAATAACCTCTGTGAATATGAAGTGTGAATATTCTATTTGTAGCTGCTCCAAAACCAGTATTGAGTTGAACAGTCATAAAATAATCATACATAGCAACTGTATGATTGTTGAAAGGGACATATCCCAAATATTGTGTCAACAAAGTTGTAGTATTTAAGTTGGTTTTGACAACATAAACACTACTTTGAAAACCAGCATCATTCCAATGACCAATACAATCTATAGTTGTTGGCAATACATAACTTGGAGCTAAACCTGCAGGAATAGCGGTTGGTCTTGTGTATGCTGCTCCAATTCTTGTTGTGTAATGATAATCAACATAAGAAAATTCAAGTTGAGATGATTGTATGTTTACATAAAATTCTTCAATATCTCTATCATTTAATAAATTTTTTGGCATTTTAGCTGTTCAAAAAATCTCTGCTAAAAGATTTCAAATCCTTCTTTGTTTTTTCTTCAATCTTTTCTAATAGTTTTGAATCTCTTTCGACCAATTTTTCTTCAATAACTTTAATTATATTATTTTCAACTTTTGTAATTTCATTTCTGGTTACACTTTGATTGATAAAAGTATTTTCAAGTTTATTAATGCTTGAATTAAATTCTTGTATTATTTCTGTTTTAATTTCATTAACTATGTTTGTTGATTTAATATTGTTAGTGAAGTCTATGTTCGTTGGAAAACTTTGATTTTTAATATCAAAGTTTGTATTGTCATACTTATATTCTATCTGCTGGTTTGTTGTATCCACATGAATTTCTTTGTTATTGTAAACGTTTGTGTTGTTTTCAGTTTTATTTATTGATGGATTTTTAGAAGATGTATTTACTTTTGTACCATCATTTAAAGTTACATTTTCATTTTCTTCATAAGAAAATTTATCAGATTTTTCCTCAAAATTTCTTGATTTAATTTCAAAAGTATATTCACTGTAACTTGACGTTTTTAATTGCAAATCAGTATTTGAAATTTTAAACTTTTGCTTAGATTTATTTTTCATAAAAGATAATAATCTTTTAGCTTCTTCATTAACAAAAGGCTCATATACTTCTTCTTGAATTATTTCTTCATTGGAATCAAAATCATAAGTATTTATTTTGTCCGTAGAATTAGAATTAAATGGGTTTATTTTTATAAGTTTTTTTGGTGATACTGTGTCACTTATATCCGGTAATGAATAATCTTCTGGATTATTTGTGTTTCCAGCAGTATAAAAATTTGCTTCTAATGGCAAATTTGAATGATGAGTTGATAGTTGTACTCTGATAAAAGGGCAGAATTGTTCAGACTCAAAAAAAGCATCTGATTCTTGAGCTATTTTTACATACCTCAAAAAACTGATGCTTTTATCTTCCATGTAAATATTTATACTAAATCATTAGACTTTCTTAAATTTATTTGAACTATGTACTTTAATTTCATCTATTAATTTATTTCTGTTTTCTTGTGGATGTTCTAAAGCTGTCCCATAAGGAGCATAGTCCATTTCATTATTTATATAATTTTCAAGTTCTTCATCTGCCAATTTGTCTTTTTCAGAATCCATAACTTTTTCAAACTTTGCTATCTTTATAAATTTGTTATCTGATCCGTTTCTTCTACCAAGTCCTTGCATAATGCCTCCTAAATCTGTCGGGTTTTGCAATATCATATAATATATTTTTTCCATTGTTTGAATGTTAGCGAAAACTACTTGAAGTTGTTTTCTAATGCTTGCTATCATTCTTTTAGGATCTGACTGAACTGTATTTAAGCTTGGCATTATTCCATAGTTATTGAATTGTTTTTCAAATTCTGCATAAATAGTTTTAATTTTAGTGAATAAATCAGTCTCAGCTTCTGACGGTAATGGTTGACCAGGTTGTGTTTCTAATTCTTCTTGATCTTGAGCCAATTGCATAGAACCTGGTCTTGGTTGTACTCCAGTTGTTGGTTGTTGATTTTGCTGCTGAACAGGATCTGCATTTAAACCTTGTTCATTTGAATTACTGCCTTCATATCCGCTGGAAGTTTGAGCACCAGTAAATTTAGCCATTATTGCATTTCTTGCAAGCAATTTCATATTAGCATCAGTAAATGTAATGTCAGAATCTAAAGCTTTGATAAGATTTTGCACATTCATCCCAGGCTGATTCATTTTGGCAAGATAATAATTATATTTTGCTTGTTGTTGTTGATCAACAGCAGCTACTTTAACACTCTTTTCAAACATCAAATTAGAAAACTGAATGTTGGATGTTCTTAATCCACCACCTTCACCTATTGGATTTCCCTCTTGATCAACTTGAACATTCTCACTTACAGTTGGATTTATGCTTGGTGCAGTAACAGATGGAACAACAGGTACATTTTGTGTCTGAGGTTGCTCAGGAGATGTTACATCTTGATATCTTAGTGAAGGGAATTTAGCTACAAGTTCATTCCATTGCTTAAATAGTTTATTGTAACTATCTCTTTCAATGTTAATATAATCTCGTACTTTTTCAAGTAAACCACCTTCACCAGCTAAAACATCAGCGGACGAAAGACCAGTAGCTAAATACTTGTCTAACTGAGGCAAAATTTCTTTGAGTTTTAACATCAAGAATTTTTGCTTTTGTAGGTTTCCAATTATTTCAGTAATAGAACCAAACTCAGAAATTTTTGACCTTATAGTTTCAATAATATTAAAAACATCTAATCTGTAAGACTTGACAGCTCCAAGTTTATTTTGGATAGTCACATTAGGGTTCTTAGATACTATTGCAGTCATGGTATCTATCAAATCTAACTGTCTTGAAACAGCTTGGTTTGCTTCTCTCAAATAAGCCATAAAATCTCTGTGAGCTTTATCTACTTTTTCTGGGCTTTCTAATGGAGCATTTTCTGAACCATCACCAGTTCTAACTTGTGCATCAAGAATTAACAAAAGATTTGATTCATAAGTTTTAATGTTTGCACTTACTTGTTCAACAAATTCTTGATTTGCCTGAAACTCTTTAACATAATTGTTATCTGCACCAAGAGACTTGAACACTTCTTCTGCTGTTTGAAGTGTTTTTTCATCGGTCATATCTTTTGGAGGATCAATACCAGCTATTTTGGCAATATTGATGGCATCTTTATTTTTCGAATGCAGAAATAAAGCAGTACCAGCAGCCAATGCACCAGTCAAATTTCCCGTAATTATTCCACCAGCAATTGAAATTCCAGCTGCACCTTTGAAAATATTGTCAGAAACTTTTGCCAGTTCATCTGATAATAATCTTCCTTCAGCACCAAGAATCGAATTATTTGGGCCTTTTGAGTTAGATAAAGCGCCTGGTGCAGTGAAAACTGGATTTGCAGTGCCTTGTGCTAACTTTAAAAATTGAAGTTGATTATTTTTGGCAACAGTAATTCCACTTTGACCAAGTATTGCTTTTATGACATCATAATTTTTCAAGCTTTCTACATAATCATTATATAATTTTTGAAAACTTACATTTTTTGTATCAATATTTGCTATGATTGAACTTAGTAAATATTGTGATGATTCAATGAATGGTTTAACTTTTTTAACCAAAACAATTTCATTTTGATTATTTTTATCAACAGTTTCACATCTATTATTCAAAGCATTGTTATGATATAGTAAGACTTCAATATACTTCTTAAACTGTTTCTTAAAAGCTGGATTAATTGAAGTATTGCTTTGACTTTCTGGAGTTTGAGCAACTACAAACCTGTTTTTATTAGAATTTACTACTGTTCTTGCACCCTGAGGTAAACCTGATGTATTCGGAGTAGTTTGAGCTGAAGTTCCACCTTCTAAAGGCAAAAATGCTTCTTTTCTAAATTCTTGACCTAATTTGATATCATATAAAATTCTTGCAAACGCTTGAACGTCTGGATCATTTACAGAAAGAGCAAATTGTTCGGTAAGAAATTGAATATTTCTTTTTAAAGCGCTTTGAAATTCCATAGAAAGCATAGTGTCATAAATGCCTCTAAATCTATCACCAATTTCTCTTTTTCTTTGAACTTGATCTTTACTTTTTTGATATTCTCTTCTAAGAACTTCAAGATCTTCAGCCCCTCTTGCTGCAACCATGCCCATTAATTTGTTTAAAAGAATTGCTTTATCTATATTTTTTGTACCAATAAGCAAGAAATTTATGCCAACATTTCTTGAACCAGATAAGCTTTCTTTGAGTGCTTGAAAAATGTTTACATTTCTCATCATTGGTTGAAGATCTAATGCTGAGTCTATGATAGAAATAGTATTTCCAAAATTTCTTCTTTTATCATAAAAAACTAATGAAAAATCTAATATTTCTCTTGCATTAGCACCAGTAGTTTCCGCTTTGACAGCTTTATTCATAAACTCTCTGGTCATAATCCAAGGAATATCTCTTACAAATAAAAACTCATCAAAATACTTGGCAAGTAATTCTTCTGGCATATATTGAAGAAGTTGTGAAATTAATACTTCTCTTTCGCCTAATTCTTGCTGAAGTAAATCGGCGTTTTTCCCTTTTTCTTGGGCAAAATCCATAACTCTTCCGACTAATTTTTCAACAGGGTTAGCTGAGTTTTTAAGTTTGTCTAAAGAATTTTTTGCACTATCAAATACTTGAGCTGCGCCAGCACCTGCAGCGCCTTGTGCAAATGGATTAGGATCCTTTTGTTTTTTACCCCGATCCGGAGCGTCTGGAGTATCAGGGGTGTCGACAAGTCTTGTTTTAGGAGGTTTAGCTGAAATTTTGCGAAACATAATTTACTCAGTTTTTGCTATAATTTTATAAGTTGAAATGGCGCAATGAGGGCATTTACCTTGCAATGCATGTCTGCTCGATTTCATAACTACTTTCTTAGGAGCAGTGATTGTCACCATAGTCCTGCACTTTACGCAATACATTTGGTGAGTTGTGGCTGCATCTGACAAATTTTCTGATGACATAATAATCTCCTTATGAAAACAATTTCATAAAATATTGTACAAATACCTTTAAGGTTAGCTTCAAAATGCCACGTTATGAATACATTTGCAACTGTGATGAAGATCAAAAAACATACACAGTTAGACTTTCTTTTAGTGAATATAAACCAGAAATCCCTTGCCCTTGTGGAAATGGATTTGCGGTGAGAAAATTCTCAGATGTAAGTGTACTTCATGGATTGTCTGCAAATGAAAAGAAATTTGGTTCTAACAAAAATAGAAAAGATATGGCTGATTATGTGAAAGATCAAAGAGACGTAAGAAAAAAAACTTATGATCCTGGTAGTCGAGAAGCTAACACTAATGAGCTATGGACAGGTAAAGAAGGACTTGATGGTATCACATCTTTGCCAGTAAACAAAAAGGTAAAAAAATATGAGTAATGCTCCAGAAACTAACGAAACTGAATCCTTCGTAGTACAAAATGTAACTCTCGGACCACACTATGTAAGTGATATTAAACTAAACTTTGCTCCCCTTCAAGCAATTGACCTAACATGGATGGATCCAGCTCATGTTAAAAATTCTAAAGATCTAAGACAATCTTTAAGAATGGGTTTATTGAAGAAAATTTCACCTGATCAATTTGATCGAATTGAAGAAAGACAAGCAATTCGAGAAAAGAAAGAGCTTCTAAAACAACAAAATAGTCTAAGATTGCAGGATGTTGAAGTTGACGGAAAGCAACTTCAAGCTGAGACAATTGATGCTGAAAAAGCTTACAACCCAGACGGAACAATCAGTACTGCTGGATATGCCAATGATTCCTTATCATATGCT
>Ga0209086_10001563_pt1 | contig 18510 bp, 13 predicted proteins | sample M_130207_XF_Meta_FD_187312 | JGI IMG/M metagenome (GOLD analysis project Ga0209086, IMG submission 187312) | Freshwater microbial communities from Lake Montjoie, Canada to study carbon cycling - M_130207_XF_MetaG (SPAdes) (version 2) | ecosystem: Environmental > Aquatic > Freshwater > Lake... | reverse complement strand
ATCGGTGCGCGATCTCCTCCAGTCGCCGTACTCCTTCACTCCCGCCGTCGCCACTCCGATGCTCGACGCCGCCACCTTGCGGACCTCTTCCCAGTGCCCGCTGTCTTCGTCCTGCCAGAAGGAAATACAGTTCAGGAACGCGACAAGTTCATCGAGCATTCGCACTTCGTCGGTTGAAGGCTGGAGATCACCCGCCGCCGCCAGCTTCGAGTAGAGCCAGAGGAATGCACCGAGGGCATCGTTCTGAGCGTGCGACCATTTTTCGTCGAGTTCGATCAGTCGTTCGCCGTCGAAGCGGATGTGCGGACGTTGCATCGGGTCGCGCGGGTCGCTCCGTCCGGCGATGGCATCGGTGAACCGAGGACGATGCTTGAGGAAGTAGCTCATCAGCGCCGTCAGCGCCGCCGCCGCCTTGTCTCGCTCGCCCCAGACCCAGTGCGCGTGTGCGATGTGAACGTTGTCGCGCACCCACACCGAGCGGTATCCCGTCAGATCGAACTCCGTCCCCTCGCCCGCCGCCGCCGAGAAGAGTCCCGTGCTGAGCGTCGGAAACCGAAACGTCCCGCGCTCTTCCAAGAAGGCCAGCACGCGCTGCGCGTCCTCAACCAGACGGTCTTCGCGGATCGTGAGTGAATCGCAGGTCACAGTTGAATCGTCAGTCGCGGCGGTCATGCAGTCCTCGTGAAATCAAGTCAGCGGAAAGTGTGCGTCTCGCGGTCAGCGATAAGAGATCTGAGCGGTGCGGCGCTAGCCGCCGGTAAACGGAGTTGTGTTTCGAAGCAAAGAACCGGCGGCTAGCGCCGTGCCGCTCACGTAGTGAATGACAATGTGACTGCAATTGGGCGTAAGCCCTCTTGGGAAGAACCGGGGGACTTACGCCGCCCCGCTCGGAAACCGCTCACTGTGTGCCATGTGAGGGATAGTCTGTGAGCCGCACTGGACTGACGCCGCCCTCACTCGCCACTGTTGCCGGAAACGTCAGGAAAAACTACTCCGACAGCGGCGGCAAAACCTGATAGATGTCGATCTGCTCCGCCTCATCTCCCGTCACCCAAGCCCAGCGAAACTTCGTGGCCGGGTGCGCCCACACGTCGTCACGCGTGGCGAACAAGCGCGGCACGACAACGTACTGCACTCCGCTGGCATTCAACTTGGTCAGCCCCGGATTGGTTGCCGGATACCGTTTGAGTTGCGGCTGAACGATGCCGTTCACCTCTGCGATTCCGGTGCGATCGAACTCTTCGAGGCCCCCTTTGATCTCCAAGAACGTGTTCGGAAAGAACCCCGAGTAACCGTTGACGAGCGGGTGTCGGTGAAACGTGGACCAGTACATCCATTCGGTCGTGTCGAGATAGTTCGTTACCGAATAGCCGGTCGGAAACGGGAGGCACGCGATCGACTCGTGCGACGGCGCAACGTCGCGCAGCCACATCACCCACACCGGCAAATCGCGGGGAGAGCGACAGGCGTGCAAGGCTTGTCGCGGCGGCACGACTTCAAACGTCACGATCAAACTGAGCACGAACAGCGGCACGTGACAAAGCCCATGAACCATCGTCTGTCGGGAACAGCACCCACTCGACAACGCGGCCGCTGCGGTGACGCGACGCGCTTCCGCAAGTGGCTCGACGCGCGAGACCGCTCGCCACCAACGACGCGGGTCGAGCAGCGCGAGAGCCTCGACACTCAGCCACACGGCCGCCAACTGCACGAACAGCACGAATCGAAAAGGACTGCGGATCAAGGCGAACCCCGGTACGAAGCGTTGCAGCCATTCATACGGGGACTGACCGGCCAGTCCCCACGGCAGGTAGCCCGCGAAGCGACTGCTTGGACCGAGCGACAATCCAAGTGCGATCAATCCGAACGCCGCCACAAACAACCCCCAACGCCGCCGTCCGCGAGTCGCCAACGCCGCGATCAAACCAATCGGCGCGAGTAACAACTTCAAGCCACCTCCACCCAGCGGCCACACATCGCGGCGCGTCTCTTCCGGATGTTCGAGTCCCGGTACGAGGCCCGGCCACGGCGTGTCGGTCAGATCGCGCGGGTATGCGGAGAGGCTGACGATCACACTCGTCTCGCGTTGCCACGTGTGTTCTTTAGACAGCGTGCGCTGGATCGACGCGATTGGCAGGATCATCACCCCAGCCACAACGCCCGCCAGCAGGATGTCTCGCCAAAATCGAACTTGCCGCATCCGTCCGTTCCACAGCGTGACCGAAGCGGGAATGAGGATCAGCGCCAGAAACAGGCCCCAATAGTTGCACATCCCGTACGTCAGACCGAACGCGCCGCCGAGCCTCAGGCCGAGGTGCAGCTCCTGCACACCACCCCGCAGCGTGAGCAAGGATGGTCGCCAATACCGGCTCCCATGGGTGATGGATTGAAGTGGTGAAGTCTGTTGGACTTCGCCCTCACTCACACCTGCATTCGCGTCTTTACTCTCGTCCTTGCTCACGCTGCGGGTCGGTGTCTCTTCGAACAGGTCCAATAGCGCCGACACCGTCCAGATGATCCCGAACAGCGTCGTGAGCTGCACGACACCGAGCTGCCACCAGACGAACGGCAACAGCTCGCACATCGCCCCGCCGCAGCAAGCCAACCACGGACGATGGCCGACTCGCCGAAACAGTCGTTCGGCCGCCCAACCGTTGAGTGTCAGGATCAGCAACTGATAGACGTTGTAAGCCAACACGCGATTGCCCGTCAGCCAAACGAGCGGCGCGACGATCAGCATCGTCGGCTGAGCCTCCGAGAACGCGAACGTCCCTTGCGTCGGATGGAAGATCGGCGCGGTCCAGTACCCACCAAAGCCGCTCGCCGCCCGATCGGCGTTCCACCACAGCGTCCATAGATTGAGGAGCGGCACCGTCGCTTCAGACTCGCACCCGTACAGAATCCCCGAGCCGAGCGACATCACCAACGGTCGCGTCGCCACCAGCGCGATCACCAAGTACAGCGCGAACAGCAACAGACTGCACCGCCATGGTGTGCGAGTGACGACGCGAAGACCCTCGGCCATGTTTCGACAAACAATTCCCATCAGCGGCAGATGCTCCTCAACCGTAGGGTAAGCGTCTCGCTTGCCCGTCTTTCCGTTCATCCCACGATCGTCGTGAAGTACGTCGTATACCTCGCGCTGCACAAAGTGAGACATTTCCGAGCGGGGCGGCGTACAGCCCAATGGCACTCACTTTGTCATTCACCCTGTGAGCGGCATTGGGCGTAAGCCCCCCGGCTCTTCCCAAGCGGGTTGACGCCCAAGAACCGAGGGGCTTATGCCGCCCCGCTCAGACGTCTCCTCACTCACCTCGCTTCGATCACGTTCCTTTCAGCAGGCTCTCTCACCGATCGAACCGATGCCGCTCGACGCACTCGCGATCGACTTCCACTCCCAAGCCCGGTCGCGACGTGAGCGTGGTGAGTGGCCCTTCAATCACGATTGGCCGCTTCGCGATTGAGACCTCGTGATAGTCCGGTCCCAGCACGTCGCCGGGAAAGCGTTCGATCTGCATGTTGGGTGTCGAGACGATGAAGTGCAGCATCGCGGCCGTCGCGACATCCCACTCCAAGTTCGAGCCGATGGAACACGCGATGCCATGTTGCGCGGCTAGGTCCGCGATCTCGCGCGACTTCCGGATGCCGCCATTCTTCCCCGGATAGAGGCTGATCGCGTCGCAGCAATCGTGGCGAATCAGCTCGTGAGCGTGGACCAGATCGAAGCAGCTTTCGTCGGCGAGAATCTTCGCCCCGGTCTCGCCGCGCACCCGAGCCAGCCCCGTGTAGTCGCCCGGTGGGATCGGCTGTTCGACCAACGTGAGCCGGCAGTCCTCCAACTCGCGGAGACAGCGGATTGAGGTCTCAACGTCCCAGCCGCCGTTCGCGTCGATGGTCAGCGCGATGTCGGGACCGATCGTCTCGCGAACGATCCGCACACGCTCAACATCGCGCGGCGGATCGACTCCGACCTTGACCTTGATCGTCGTGAAGCCGAGTGCGACCAACTCGCCCGCGCGGCGACGAGCACGCTCCGGATCGTAGGCTCCCAGCGAGAAGCGACTCCGCACGGTGAGTGGCCGACACGCGCCACCGAGCAGCTCATAAACCGGCTTCCCCGCCGCATGGCCTTGAATGTCCCAACACGCCATTTCAATCGCCGCCTTGGCGAACCAGTTCCCCACAGCGACGGCATCCATCCGGCGGTCCAACTCGACGATGTGACTCGCGCTGCAGCCGATCACCGCCGGGGCGAGGACTCCGTCGATCAGAGCCTTCGCACCAAGACACGTCTCACCGCTCCAACGCGGTGTAACGGTTGCCTCGCCCCAGCCTTCGAGTCCGCCGTCGGTGACGACGCGCACCAGCAGGAACTCGGAAACATCATGCTTCCCCAACGCCGAGATCATCCGCCGCTCGGGCTTCAGCGGGATGCGAACGGGGATTGTTTCGATCAGTTTGATGCGCATGAATTGTCTCGGGGTGGTTGGCGGCGCGCTTGCAGGCGGCGTCAGAAGTCCGGTTAGCAAGACCGATTCCTCTGAGCGGGGAACGTGAGTCCCCTGGCTCTTCAATACAGGGCTGACGCCCAAGAACCAGGGGGCCGACGCCGCCCCGCTCAGAGCACTCCGGAATGACCGGCGTTGGGGTTCTGCGGTGGCCGAGTATACTCGTCGCCCATTCGCCTTCGCACTCGGGAGACTGTTCTATGTCGATGTTGTCTGCGGGAGTTGCTCGGACTTGTCTCACGCCTTTTGCGGGCGTCGAACTGACGGGCTGGGGTTATTACATCGAGCGGAGATGGCAGACCGTGGCCGACGATCTCCGGGCGACGGCGCTCGTCGTCGATGACGGTTCGCGGCAGACAGTCCTCGTCACGCTCGACCTGATGGTGATCGACGCCACGTTCACCGAACGGACTCGGCAGCGAATCGCCACTGCGACAGGAATCAATCCCGAGGCAATCCTGCTCACCTGTTCGCATAGTCACAATGCACCGGCGGCGGGCGGGTTGCTCGGTGTCGGTGAGTGCGATCCGTTCTACGAAGATTGGGCCAGTCGTCAGGCGGCGACAGCGGCGATCTTGGCTTGGCAGAATCGCCAGCCCGCTCGTTTGAGCAGTGCACGCGGCGAGCTATCCGGGCACTCGTTCAATCGGACGCGGCCGAACGGTGTCGTCGATACGACGGTCACGACGTTGAAGGTCGAGACCATCGAAGGGCGACCGCTGGCGTTCGTCGTCAATTTTGGTGCCCATCCGACTCTGACGACCGATTGGCGACCGTTCGCGGTCTCGCGCGATTTGCCCGGCGAAGTCTGCGATCTGATTGAACGAGCCATCCCCGGCACGATGGCGATGTACGTACAAGGAGCCTGCGGCGACGTGAACTTTCTGCGCGAGTACATCCGTTCCGAACGACATCACGAACCGGCGCGACTGCTCGCCGCCGTCGCCTTGGAATCGCAGGCCGAAGTCGAACCGATGCGTTCGCCCCACGTCGGCTGTTCGCGCGAAACGGTGCTCCTCCCCACCCGACGCTGGACGCGCGAGGAGATCGACCGCGATCGCGATGAAGCCGAACGACGCCTCGTCTCCAACGATGTCACACACTGGCGCGAGACCATCGGACGCTCGATGACCAACCGTCCCGATGACATGGTCGAACGACACGGTGGCGATGAAAGGAAGGCGGTCCGCGCGATGTGCCGCTTCAATCTCGAATGGACCGGACGGATGCTCGTCGATGTCGAGACGCGCCCCGAAACGCTGGCCACGGAGGTTCAGGCGATCAAGCTCGGCGACCTGACCATCGTGGCGAACTCGTCCGAGTTCTTCTCACCCTTCGCCCTCGATGTCCGACACCGCGCGGGAGTCTCCGAACTGATGATCGCCTGTTACGCCAACGGCCGGATCGGCTACCTCCCCGACGCGCACGACATCGACGCCCGCAGCTACGCCGGTTTCCAATCGCCCAAATACTGCAACCAGTTCCCCTTCACGGCCGACTCCGGCCCCACGATGTGCGACGCCATGATCCGCGCCGTGAACCTTTGCCAACACTAACCGGCAGCGTGAGCAAGGAACGTGTGGCTGGGGTCGGCGCTTCGTCGCCCCCAGCCACACGAGATTGAATTCAAAATCCAACAAGGACCAGACCATGTCATCTGACAACTCACCGCGCGGCTTTCGAGGATCGGGCGGGACCGATGGCGGAGTCGGACTGTTTGCACTGGGCCTCGGCCTGACGCTCATCGCGCTGTGGCTGTTCCTCGATTCGGTGCAGGTCACGACGGGCGGCATGGGCTGGATCAGCGGCGCGCTGGGAATGGGGCTGACGACCTCATCGGGCATCGTCTTCGTCCCATTCTTTCTCGGCGTCTGTGCGTTGTTCTACGACGCGAAACAAGACTGGGCATGGTGGCTGACGCTGGGCGGTCTTGGCGTGATCGTCATCGAAATCATCAGCCGCATCCAATTCCTGATGACGATGAAGACCTCGCACTTCCTCCTGATGGTCGCACTGTTCGCAGCCGGGGCCGGGCTGATGCTTCGGTCGTATCGACCCACGGCGTCCAAGTAGCGCCGCGAGCCGGGGTCAGGTGGCGTCCATCCTACGTTGCGCGTACGCGAACTCTTGTTTATCGCCGCGCGAGCCGCTTCAACACTTCCACGCCTCGTTCGAGCGTGCTGTCTTCGGCGGCGAAGCTCAGGCGGAAATGAGTGTCGTGCTGGCTGAAGACGTTGCCGGGGATAATGAGCAACTCGTTCTCAATCGCCTTCGCGACGAACTCAGTGCCGGTTCCCCACGGCGCTTTAATGAACAGATAGAACGCACCCCCGCTGGCGCGAATGTCGTACAGGCCGCTCAGTTCGCTCAGCAGGTATTGGCGTTTCTTGGCGTAGTCGGCCACGCGGTCGGAGACATCGCAGTCAAGAGCCGCCAAGCCCGCCCACTGCACCGGTTGAGGGGCACAGACGAACGTGAACTGTTGCAGCTTGATCATCTGCTGAATCACGTCGGCAGGGCCATGTGCGAAGCCGAGCCGCAGCCCGGTCATCGAATGCGACTTGCTGAAGCCGTCGATCACCAGCGTCCGGTCATTCCATTTGGCCGGGCTGACGAACGGCTTGTCGTAACAGAAGACGCGGTAAATCTCGTCGCTGATGAGGCAGATATTTTTCTCAGCGGCCAGCTCGGCGAGGCCCTTCAATTCCGCTTCGGTCGCGACATAGCCGGTCGGATTGCAGGGGCTGTTGCAGAGAATCGCCTTCGTGCGCGGGGTGATCGCGTCACGGACTTTGTTCAGGTCGATGCCGAAGTCGGGGTACGTGTCGATCTGCACGCACGTCCCGCCCGCCAGCGTCACCAGATGCTTGTACATCACGAACCACGGATCGAACGCGATCACTTCGTCGCCCGGATTGACGAGGACCGACAGCGCGAGCATCAGCCCGCCACTGGTCCCGCTCGTCACGAACGCCTGCCGGTCGGCATGACCCAGCTCGGCGGTCACTCGCGATTGGATCGCCGCACACAACGGGGCGATCCCCTGTGTCGAGCTATACACGTTCTTGCCCGCCATCACCGCTTCGCACAACGCCCGCTTGACCGGCTCGGGCGTGTCGAAGTGCGGCTGCCCGATTCCGAGGTTAATCGGGTTCTTCATCTGGGCGGCGAGATCAAAAATCTTACGAATGCCAGACGCATCGATCTGGTGCATCCGGTCAGCGATCCAAGGGTGATTCATGGTGGCGCGAGTCTGAATGGTGGTCGAAAGGGGTCGTTGGGATCGATCATTTGCCTGCGTGGCAGCTCGTCCACGCGGGCAGCGGCGAAGATAACCGAACATCACGATTGTGCCGAGCGACTTCGCTCAACCTGCGCGGTTTGTGTCGTCACGAGCCGATCGGCATTGGCCTCAATAGCAATCACTTTGGACATGCGCCCAAGCACCACTGCCACTCTGTTACGCGAGGATTTCTCGCACCACTCGCCCGCTCACATCGGTCAGGCGGAAGTCGCGACCGGCATATCTATATGTGAGGCGTTCGTGGTCGAAGCCGAGCAAGTGGAGCATCGTCGCGTGGAGGTCGTGGACGTGGACGGGATTCTCGACCGCTTGGAAGCCGAAGTCGTCAGTCGCTCCGTGGACGGTCCCTCCCTTGATGCCGCCTCCCGCCAGCCAGCACGAGAAGCCGTAGTGATTGTGATCGCGGCCGCTCAGCCCCGGTAGTTCGGCGACCGGCGTGCGGCCGAACTCACCGCCCCACAGGATCAGAGTCTCGTCGAACAGACCGCGTTGTTTGAGGTCGGTCAGAAACGCGGCGATCGGGCCGTCCCAGTCGGTCGCCAGTTTGAGATGCTGGGCTTGCAGACCGTCGTGGTTGTCCCAAGGCTGTCCCGCGCCGCTCCAGATTTGAATGAAGCGGACTCCGCGTTCGATCAGCCGCCGCGTGATGAGCAACTGCCGACCGTGCGTTCCGCTGCCGTACATCTCGCGAATGTGTTGCGGTTCGCGGTTGAGATCGAACGCTTCGGCCGCCTCGCTCTGCATCCGATAGGCCAGCTCGAACGATTGAATCCGCGCTTCAAGCAGCGGCGCGTGCTGACGCTGTTCCGCGTGGAGTTCGTTCAACCTTTTGACGAGGTCGAGTTGGCGACGTTGTTCTTCTAGAGTCAGCTTCGTGTTGCGGATGTTGGCGATCAGCTTGTCGATGTCGGTGTGATTGCTGTCGAGGTACGTCCCCTGACAGGCACCGGGGAGGAACGACGATCGCCAGTTCTGCGTCGCGACGATCGGATAACCGCCGGGACACATCACGATGAAGCCGGGGAGGTTTCGATTCTCGGTCCCGAGTCCATAGTTCACCCACGCCCCAAAGCTCGGGCGCGAAAGCCGTCCGTCGCCGCAGTTCATCAGCATTAAAGACGGTTCGTGATTGGGGACCTCGGCGTGCATCGACCGGATCACGGCGATGTCGTCGATGTGGGCAGCGGTCTTGGCGAAGATCTCGCTCACCTCGATGCCGCTCTGTCCGTATTTGGCGAACTTGAACGGAGACCGCATCGCCGCGCCGGTCTTCCGTTCCGTCCGCAGGTTCGAGGACGGCAGCGGCTTCCCGTGGTACTCGTCGAGTTTCGGCTTCGGGTCAAACGTATCGACCTGCGATGGCCCACCGTTCATGAACAGATGGACCACGTGCTTGGCTCGCCCCTGAAAGTGAGCCTTCTTCGGTGCCGAGGGATCGGGCGCAGCCCCCGCCTCCTGCGCGATCAGCCTTCCGTCGTCTGCCAACAGTCCTGCAAGGCCGACCATCCCGAAACCCATGCCACAGCGTTGCAGCATGTCGCGGCGGGAGACGATGGGCGGGATCATCGGGCTGAGAGCGTGGGTGTCGTGAGTCATGGCGATCTTCCGACGAATCGTTTGGCGGTGAAAGAAACTTGTCGGCGGGATGATAAAGCGAGCAACAGGAAAGAACACGGTGCGGTTTCACCTCGTTCAGCCGCAATCCAACGACGGTACGATCCGAGTGTGTCCCTTGATCCGCAAGAATTTCATTTTTCCCCGTGCCCACCCGTGTTCCCCGTGGTTCTTCCGTGTGCAGCCAGTAGCAACCACGGGGAACACGGGTGGACACGGGGAAAACGCAGCAGGTGTGCGCGGAAGGCTTGGCGGTCTCGATTCGTTGGGTCGCGTGAACGACCGCTGAAATCTTCCCAAAGTCTGCTCCCTTCGATTGGCGATGTCGTGTAGTCTCCCGCCTTTGGCAAATCGCTAACCGCTAATCGCTTCACCCATGCCTGACTTTCGCTACATCGCCCGTGAGCTTTCCGGGAAACAGACCGAAGGGACGCTGACAGCGGCCAATGAGCGCGAGGCGCTCGGACAACTGACGGCGCGCAGTCTGTTCCCGATGAAGATCACGATGGCTCAGGCCTCGGCGGCGCATCAGGCCAACAAGCGCCGCCGCGTCCCGGCACGCATCCTGTGCGTCTTCTACACGCAGCTTGCCGACCTGTTGCGAGCCGGCGTGCCGCTGTTGAGGTCACTCGACCTGCTCATCAAACAGACGCGCCACGTCACGCTGAAGGGGGTGCTGCAAGAGGTGCGAGACCAAGTGGCCGACGGCACGCGGCTGGCCGAAGCACTCCGTCAGCATCCGACCGTCTTCAATGAGCTGACAATCAGCATGGTCCGCGCGGGGGAAGAGGGGAGCTTTCTGGAAGACACGCTTCAGCGCATCGCCACGTTCACCGAGCATCAGGAAGAACTGAAAGGCCGCGTGATTGGAGCGATGGCGTATCCGGCGTTTCTCGTCGTGATCGGTTCGCTGGTGCTGGTCGCGATGCTGATCTTCTTCGTGCCGAAGTTCGAGCCGCTGTTTGAGAAGATGCGAGAAGACGGGACGTTGCCGTGGGCGACGACGGCACTGCTCACCATGAGCAGCTTCATGCAGCAGTACGGCTGGCTGGGCCTCATTGCGCTGCCGAGCGCCTTCATCGCCGCACAAAAATATTTCTCGAACGACGCGGGGAAGCGGCGGTTCGATGAGTTCCGCCTCAATCTGTTTGGCATCGGTCGGGTCGTCCGCAGTCTCGCCATCGCGCGGTTCTGTCGCGTGCTCGGCACGCTGCTCCACAACGGCGTTCCCATTTTGAACTCGCTGAGAATCGCGAAGGACGCCACCGGCAATCGCATCCTCAGCGAAGCGATTGCCACGGCGGCCGATCAAGTCTCGGCCGGCCGCTCGCTCGCTCAGCCACTCGGTCAGTGCAACCAGTTCCCATTGGATGTCATTGAAATGATCGCGGTCGGTGAAGAGGCCAACAATCTGGAGCAGGTGCTCGTCACCATCGCCGACAAAATGGAACGGCAGACGAACCGCCAACTCGATCTGGTGGTGCGACTGCTCGAACCACTGATGCTGGTCATCATGGCCGGTGTGATTCTGTTCGTGCTGATTGCACTGATGCTGCCGATCTTTAACAGCTCGTCGGTGATGTGAGGTGGCCCTCCCGCTTTTCACGCCGCCAGATCAAGTTTGAATTCAGGTCCCTCAGCAATAATGCCGTCCGATACTGTGATGAGTGAACGTTCGCCGTCACGTGCTTGTGTTGAGGTGCCGTTCATCTGTGTTCGGACTGCGGCTACAATCCTACCTCCTGAGGAACAGACCTCTGCTTGCCTTCTCTGTGCCTCTGAGTCTCTGTGGTCCAATACTCTTGCCGTCACGTCATCAATGAAGGTTTACCACAGAGACCCAGAGGCACAGAGAAGGCGAAGCGAGAGAATGAGGTAGACGGGGATCCAACCAATCGGTCACCGTTCCTCTCTCACGAGAGTGCCCCCCACGGGAACGGAACAACTACTTTTGAGTGTAATGCACCGCATAACATTTGCCCGCCGAACTCAGTCGCGCAGCGACTCGTGTCCCGCGCGATCCACATCCTGTCCCACTGTTTGATGAATGGAGAGTTTCCGCCATGACCCACCTGCCTGCCTCAATGAACCCAAGCCACAAGAATGCTGGCTCCCGCCTCGTTTCCAACCGCGCAATCACTCGCCGCAGCGGCTTCACGCTGGTCGAAGTGTTGCTCGTGCTGGCGATCCTCGGAGTGATCGCCGCGATGGTGTTGCCAAACTTGATCGGTTCGCAAAAGGCGGCCCTCATCAAGAGTACGCGCGTCTCGATTGGTGTGATGGAGAACGCGTGCAAGCAATACGCGGTCGATCACGACGGCGAGTATCCCCAAGTGGCACGCGAAGAAGTCCTCAACCTGCTGGTGAATCCCGGCCAGGATTCGTCGGGCAAGCCGACGAGTGCCTACTTGGAAAAGCAGCCCAAAGATAGCTGGGGCCAGCCGCTCTACTACGAATACTCCAATGCTTCCATCAAGCCGAAGATCTGGTCGTCCGGTCCCAACAAGCAAAACGAAGAAGGAGCCGGCGACGACGTGAACAACTGGGCTGAGAACTGATCCGGCCTGCTGACGAGTTTTGGCGTCGTTCAGGACGAGATCAAAGTTAAAGCGAAGACCCCTCACCCTAACCCTCTCCCCACAAAGCTGGGGCGAGGGGACAAGAGAAGCCAGCCGAACCGACTTTGAATCCTGCTGACTCGCACGAGCCGCATCCATTCAGATGCGGCTCGTTTGTTTGTATCCTGCCGCCCGCTCGGGCTGCCGTTGTTTGTGCCCGCCGTTTGTCGATCCCCTTTGGAGAAACCGCATGTCTGCCGCTCTTGCCTCCCCACCGACCGCGACCAAGTTTTCGGGCAACACGAAGTTGTTCATCAATGGCGAATGGACCAACTCCTCGGACGGAGCGACCTTCGATACGTACAACCCTGCCACCGGTGAAACCATCGCCAAGGTGGCTCATGCGACCAAGGAAGACGTGGATCGCGCTGTGAAGTCGGCCCGCAAGGCTCTCGAAAAGGGAGCGTGGGGCAAGATGGATGCCTGTGATCGCGGCAAGCTGATGTTCAAACTGGCCGATCTGATCGAAGCGAATTCGGAAGAGTTGGCTCGGCTGGAAGCACTCAACTGCGGCAAAACGATCACCGATTCGCGCGGCGATGTCGGCGGGATGCTGAATGGCCTGCGGTACTACGCCGGTTGGGCCGACAAGATCGAAGGGAAGACCGTTCCCGTGCGAGGCAGCTTCCTGTCCTACACGCTCCGTCAGCCGGTCGGCGTTGTCGGACAGATCATTCCGTGGAACTTCCCGTTGCTGATGGCGGCGTGGAAGTGGGGCCCAGCCTTGGCGTGCGGCAACACGATCGTCATGAAAGCGGCCGAGCAGACGCCGCTGTCTGTCCTGCGCGTGTGCGAGTTGGTTCAAGAAGCGGGCTTCCCACCGGGCGTCATCAACCTGCTGAACGGCATGGGCGAGACGACCGGCGACGCGATGGTGACTCACCCCGACATCGACAAGATCGCCTTCACCGGACACGTCGATACGGCCAAGCTCATCACGAAGCGCGCGGCCGACACGCTCAAGCGGACGACGTTTGAGCTCGGCGGCAAAAGCCCCAACGTCGTCTTCGCCGACTGCGACATGGACCAAGCGGTCGCCGGTGCCTTCCACGCGATCTACTTCCACGGCGGACAGTGCTGCACAGCGGGCAGCCGCCTCTTCATCGAAGAGAAGATCAAAGACGAGTTCGTCTCGCGCTTGGCCGAGAAGGCGAAAGGCCGTCGCGTCGGGAACCAGCTCGACGAGAAGACCGAACAGGGACCACAGGTCTCGCAGGAACAGCTCGACAAGATTCTCGGCTACTGCGAACTCGGTCAGAAGCAGGGTGCGAAGCTGGTCGCGGGTGGCAAGCGCGTCGGTGACAAGGGCTTCTTCGTCGAACCGACCATCTTCGACAACGTGACGGACGACATGGCCATCGCCAAAGACGAAATCTTCGGCCCCGTGGTCAGCGTGCTGTCCTTCAAAGATGCCGACGACATGATCGAGCGGGCCAACACCACGCAGTACGGTCTGGCCGCCGCCGTCTGGACGAAGAACATCGACAAGGCTCACTGGTACGCGAAGAACGTGAAGGCGGGAACGGTGTGGGTCAACTGCTACCACATCGTCGATGTCACAACGCCCTTCGGTGGCTTCAAGATGTCCGGCCAAGGCCGCGAAAACGGCGAAGCGGCACTCGAGCATTACACCGAAACGAAGACCGTCACGATTGCCCTCAGCTAGCTCCGTAGGAAGGGCACTCTTGCCCGTCCGTCTTCGCTGATGACATCTGCCGCCAACACGGCTGCCCCGAACGCCCTCGCGTCCGGGGCAGTTTGCTTTCTCCCGCCGCTCTGATCATTTTGTGCCTCATCATTTTGTCCGGCGCATTCACAGAATGATGGGGCACAAAATGATGAAGACGGGAACGGTTGAAGGAAGGGTTCTCGCGGTTTCACTGGCGAAAGCGTGACGTAACGGAGCCATCCCGCAAAAGTCGCCTTCATCGCTCCGCGTGAAGGACGCCGAGTCACCAGCGCCCCTAAAGCTTGAGAAAATGGTGTCGTTGACCATTCAGCTCACTTCACGCGGAGCGGTGAAGGCGACTTTTGTCGGGCGCCGCAAACCGGGCTTCCCGACAGCAGGTTCTTTCAGGAGAATCGCCGCCTTGCTGCGACTGCCGCGAGGTTCGCCTCGCCGATCTGGAGAGTTTCACGATGAGATGGTTCTGTGTGATGGCAATTGTCGGTGGGCTGATCGCGCCGGTGATCGCACAGGAGAAGCCTGAGGTGTCGCTGGCGAGTGCGATCCAGCGGACTGTGGAGGATGAGCTTTCGATGAAGACGTTGGGTGGCGGACAGTTTTGGGGTGACGTGGTCTTCTTCCACGGTTGGCACATCCAGCAGAACGTCTTCACGAAGCATTACCGACTGTTGGACGAACACGACAACCGACACGCCTCGGGAACGCTCGAACAGTGCCGTGAGAAGCTCGATCAGATCAAAGGCGATCGCAAGTTGCCGCCGATGTCCGGGCGTGGCGTCGTCCTCGTTCACGGCATTTTGCGTTCGTCGAAGTGCATGAATGCGATGGCCGAAACGCTCAAAGAGGCGGGCTACATCCCGTTTCAATTCGACTATCCGAGTACTCAAGTCAGCATTCCCGATGCGGCCGAATACCTCCATCAGACGATCGAGTCACTCGCAGGAATCGAAGAACTATCGATCGTGGCTCACAGCATGGGGGGGCTCGTCTCGCGAGCGTACTTTGCCGAGCATCACGATCCCCGCTTGCACCGCGTCGTGATGCTGGCGACTCCCAACCACGGTGCCGAACTGGCGGACCTCGTTCACCAGATTTTTTTGGTTCGAGCGGCGGCCGGACCCGGAGGCAGACAACTCGTCACCGACGCCAAGGGACTGATTCCATCGCTGCCGGTCCCCAAGTGCGAGTTCGCGATCATTGCTGGTGCCCGAAACAACCCCGCCGGTTGGAACCCGCTCATCCCCGGTGATGATGATGGGACCGTGACGGTGGCCAGCACGCGGCTCGTCGGCGCGGCAGACTTCTCGACCGTACACGCGCCCCATACCTCGATCCTCCGCAACCGCGCAGCGATCGAACAGACGTTGCGGTTTCTCAGTGAAGGTCGCCTGCAAGCAGATCGGGCCGCCGTGGCGATCACCGACAAGCCCGAGCCGATGGCCAACGTCACTTCTCCAGCAGCACCTTCACCCGCTCCCTCTGCGCAGGAGTGACCGCCGCGTGTCCTCTCCAGAATCCGGTTCGTCCAATCCAACCACTGTCTTCGACGCCGTCGGTGAAGCGGGGCTGCGACAGTTGGTACACGCCTTCTATCGTCGCGTCCCTGGCGATGACCTCCTCGCGCCGATGTATCCCGTTGCCGAGTTACCGGCTGCCGAACGGCGACTCGGCGACTTCCTGATCTACCGATTCGGCGGCCCAGACACGTACCTCCACGAGCGAGGCAACCCGGCGCTGAGGATGCGTCACGCCCCGTTCTCGATCACACCGGCCGCCCGCGATCGCTGGGTCTCACTCATGGACGCAGCGTTGTTGGAAGTGGCCTTTTCGATGGAAGTCACCGCAGTCGTCCGGCCGTTCCTCCACGAAGCGGCCACGTTCCTCATCAACCGCGCGTGAGATCATTTCGTCACACCAGCCCGCAGCGTGAGCAAGGACGAGCGGTTCAAGTGACATGTTTCTGGAAGTGACTCGGATCGAACAAGCCTCGCTAAGGGCTGACGCATCAACAACTGTCGAAATTTAGCGAGCCGGGTGCCGTAAGACCCCGGACTGATTGCCAAAGAATCCGGGGCCTTACGGCACCCGGCTCACCAAAACGAAACCGACAAATCACGATGGTGATTGATGGGCCGAGCCTGACGCTTCGTCCTTGCTCACGCTGCGGGTTGGTGTGGTCACGATGGAGCCGCTTCGTGCGGCTCGGTATCTTCCCGGCGGTTCTGTCGTCACACCTCGGGAGGTTCATCCATGTTTCGTGCATTGCTGACGGTCGGTCTCTGTTTGCTGGCGTCGTCTTCCGTCGTCGCCGGTGCGAGCGACGGGCGGCTCGACATCTACTTCATTGATGTCGAAGGGGGAGCCGCGACGTTACTCGTCACTCCGGCGGGTGAGTCCTTGCTCATCGACTCGGGCTATCCCGACAACGGCGGTCGTGACCGCGACCGCATTCTCGATGTCATCAAGAACGTCGCGAAGCTCGATCATCTCGATCATGCCGCCGTGTCGCACTGGCATCTGGATCACTTCGGCAATCACGCGGCACTGGCTGACAAGATCAAGATCAAGAACTTCTGGGACCGAGGCATTCCTGAGTCGCTCGCCGAAGACAACAAGTTCGGCGAACGGATCGCCCTCTACCGTGCGGCGACTCAAAACCAAAGCAAGCCACTCACCGCCGGCGTCTCGCACACGCTGGAGACTCCCTCACAACCGCTGGGCATCAAGGTCATCACCGCGAGTGGCGAAGTCATCCCGAACGATGGTCCCGCCAACCCGTTCGCCTCGCAGCACAAGCCTCAAGCGGATGACCCGAGCGACAACGCGAAGAGCGTCAGTCTGCTCTTCACGTTCGGTAAGTTCCGGTTCCTGACCTGCGGCGATCTGACTTGGAATACCGAAGCCAAACTAATGACTCCGAACAACCCGATCGGTCAGATCGACCTCTTCATGGCGACGCATCACGGACGCCAAGACAGCAACAACCCGGTGATGGTCCTCGCGATCGATCCCCACGTCGTCGTCAGTTGCAACGGCCCGATGAAGGGTGCCGCCCCCGAAACCATCGCCACACTGAAGCAGGTCAAATCGCTTCAGGCCATGTACCAGCTCCATCGCAACGTCGAGCTGGCCGACCACGCACAGGCTCCCGCCGAAAACATTGCCAACTCCGTTGAAACCGCCAACTGCAAAGGGGTCTGGATCAAAGCCTCCGTCGCCAATGACGGAGCCAGCTACACCGTCCAAGTCGGCGCAGACGGCAAGCCACGGACGTTCCAGACGCGGTGATTGCATCTGACATGAGGAACATCGTGTGGCTCTGTTGATCGGTATGGACGAAGCGGGCCTCGGGCCAAACCTCGGCCCGTTCGTGGTGGCTGCCACGGTGTGGGATGTGCCGTCGCAGGTGAGTGGCTTCGATTTTTGGGCGGCCTTTAAATCGATACTCACTCGGTCGCCGAGTTCGTGTGATCCTCGGCTGCATGTCGCCGACTCGAAGCAGGTCTTTCAACCGGGACGCGGGATCGGGGCGCTGGAACGAGGGGTCTGGTCGGCGCTGCGGTTGTGCGACATGCAGGCGGTCACGTTTCGAGACCTCTGTGCGGCGCTCTCTGGTCCAGCGGCGCTCTCTGGTCCCCTCGCCACCCGCCTTGAGGGGGAGAAGGCTAGGGTGAGGGGGGCGGATGAACGAACGGCCCCTGCTCTTGATGTCGGCTCTGAAGGGAGTTTGAACCGGCTCAGTCAGGATGCGTCATGGCGCGACGAAAGCACTTCTCACCCTAGCAGTCTGTTGAAAAACACGTGGAGCACGATTTCATCGTGCTCGAACCCTGTTGATTTCGGGCATGTTGGAAACGTGCCCCACGTTTTCCAACGGGCTGCTAGCCCTCTCCCCGCAAAGCCGGGGCGAGGGGACAAAGCCGAGACCTCGCGAAGTGCTCGGGTGGAACGGTCGCTATTCGACGCCGAGGAACTCGTGGCCGCGCGAGCTGGGTTGAGCGAGCCGCTACACCGAGACGCTGTTGATGAGCCGCCGTGGTACAACGCGAACAGTCTCGCGCTGCCGGTCGCGTCGAGTGACGAGAGTCTCGTCGAACCGTGGCGACTTGCGTGTGAACGAGTTGGCGCGCGGCTCATCGCCATTCGCGCAGATGTGGTCGAACCGAACCGCTTCAATCGGCTAGTGCGTCAGTACGACAACAAGGCGGCAGCGACATCGCACATCGCCATGAACCTGCTGCGAGGCATCTGGCATCCCGATGGTGGAGTCGAAGCGCTCGTCGTGGCCGACAAACATGGAGGTCGCAACCGGTACAAGCCGCTCTTGTCGGAAGCGTTCGACGGCGCGAACGTCATCACCGTCGAAGAGGGAGCCGAACGAAGTACGTATCGGGTCGGGAAGGGCGAGCTGCGGTTTCAGCCTCGCGCCGAAGAACACGGCCCGGTCGCACTCGCCTCAATGACCGCGAAGTATCTGCGCGAGTTGGCCATGCACCAATTCAACGCCTACTGGCGCGAACACATCCCTGGCATCAAGCCGACTCAGGGCTACCCGCTCGACGCCAAACGCTTCCGCGCCGAGATCGCCGAGATCCAACGCCAGTTGGAGATCACCGACGACGTTCTCTGGCGCGAACGTTAGCAGCCCGCTGAAAAGGGACGTCGGGTGGGACCAGTGGCGCTTCGCCGCGCCGGTCCACCATCAAATACAGCGACTTCTGATGGTGGACCGGCGCTCGAAGCGAGCTGTCCCACCCTGGCCTGCGCTAAAGTGTTGAA
>Ga0209086_10001561_pt1 | contig 18514 bp, 15 predicted proteins | sample M_130207_XF_Meta_FD_187312 | JGI IMG/M metagenome (GOLD analysis project Ga0209086, IMG submission 187312) | Freshwater microbial communities from Lake Montjoie, Canada to study carbon cycling - M_130207_XF_MetaG (SPAdes) (version 2) | ecosystem: Environmental > Aquatic > Freshwater > Lake... | reverse complement strand
TATCGCCCACGGTTCGCAGGGCGGCGCGAGCTATGGGGTCTTGAGACGGAGGCTTGCCGTTGATTGATTTGTTAGATTGAGCCCGGCTGTTTTTTTGAAGCACATTGACGGGGGCAATTTTTCCCAGGATGGGCACAGATGGTTCAAGTTCGGACACCTTGATTGCCACCGGCAGCGCGTCCGCAGGTTTTGTGAAACCTGCCGCCGCCGTCGGGGGCCGAACCTCAGCCAGCTCCCTGCGCGGGTCAGACGGAAGGTAAAGCATCGCCGCGATGCCTCCGACAACCACCATCAAGCCGACGCCAATCTTTCGGGGTAAATCCATAATTCGCCGAGCAGATCAGGTCCGGGAAGGCAGCGTGGCTTGATCCAGATTTCTGAGCAGGTCTTCCAAGGCGATTTTGCCTTTCTGGGGGTTGGGATGGCTGCTGCGCAGCGCCGAAATGCCCCGGTCGAGCGTTTTGTCGAGCCTCATCCAAGTTGCCTCGTTCTTCGGCCGCAAAACCGTCTCCTGGTCGTCCCACGCCGTCTCTAGATCCGTAAGACAAGCCACCATCCGGCTTTCTTGGCTCGCCGCCAGCGCTTTCAGTGTGGCTTGGGTCAGCCTCTTGAATTCTGCCGTTTCGGCAGCGGTGTAGCACGCGGTCACCGAGCTCGCGGCCGCAGCCGCTTTAGAATCTTGCGCCCCCCAGAGGGTCGGGAGGATGCACGCCGCCACGAGCAGCGCTGCCAAGCCGACCGGTTTAATGAGTGAGCGAGCTGGATTCATGGCTTTCTTAATGAAGACGTTCAAAGGCGGTTGCCCGCCTTTGAACGCGTGCCGACAATTGTGATCAATCCTTGTCTTCGCCCTTCTTTTTGGATTTGGCGGCATCCTCAGCCGCCTCCTTCGCCTGCTGCTCCGGCGTTTCGATATCCACGGCCACCACAGCGCCGGTGATTGCGTCCACGGCGACTTCCGCGATGTCCTTGGAACTGGGCGTGGTGATATCGAACGACCAGATCAACTTGCCCTTTTCCTTTTCCAATTCGCCGTCTTTAACCGTGCCGCCAGGCACCTTGGCGAGCGCGGTTTGCTGGGCTGCTTCGCGGCTGATTTTGGCCTGCGCCTGCAGCTCCGCCTGTTCCTGTTTTTCCGTGGCACACCCGCTGGGGCCGCTTGCCAGCAGGCCTGCAGCAAGCAAGCCGCCGAGGAGTCGTTTTGTCTTCATTTTTTGTTGGTTTTTTATTTTTGCGGAATTAGTTCCGCACCACTATTTGAACAGAGGGCGTTGACGGGCGCATGAACCGCAGATGACATTTTTGTCACCCCCCGTCCGGCGCGTCATTCCGGGCCGTACACGAGGATTTTAAAACTGCCGGGCTGGACCTTGCCGCGGCGCTGGCCTTCTGCGGGGGCATCAAACTTTGCCGAGCCGAGATAAAGTTTGTGCGTGGCGGGATCAATCGTCAGGGTGCGGGCGCCTTTTTCAGTTCGCACAATTTGCGCGATAGCCAGCGCGTCGCCGTCTTCCCGGGCAATCGTCAGGGTGCCGTCGCTGCAGGAGGCGAAGGCGAGCTGCGCCGCGGGGTCAAAGGCATTCGCATCCACGCCATCGCCAATGGGGACGTGCGCCAGAACGTTCCCGCTATCGCTGTCCATCATGACCATTCTCTGGTTGCCGCAGCCGAGAAAGAGCCGGTGGTTTTTTGAATCAAACGCCAAACCGCTGGCCTCTTCACCGGGCGCAATCGGCCAGCGGTGAATGACCGCGTGCGTCCGGGCGTCAATCACCACGAGTTCGTTTTTGTCCTCGAGGTTGTTAAAAATGCGGCCGGTCGCCGCGTCGGCCACGGCAAATTCCGGCTTCCCGCCCAGGGGGATGGTGGCGACGACCTTGGCGGAGCGGGCATCGATCACCGTCGCGGATTCGCCGCGCCCGTTGAACGTGTAAAACTCCCGCTGTCCCGGCTCATAGAGCATCGCGTCGGGGTTGGCGCCCGTCTCCACTTTGGCAATCGTCTGCAACGTTTTTAGATCCACGATCGCCGCCTTATTTTCACGGCCGCAGGTCACGATGCCCCGGCCCAGGTCGGGCGCAGGGGCGAGTCCGTGGACCCCGGGCGTGTTGGTGATTTCGCCGACTACCGCGTCTTTTGCCAGATCGATCACCACCACTTTGGAGCCGTGCGAGACATAAAGCCGCTGCGCCGCCGAATCCACCGAGAGATAATCCCACCCCCCGTCACCGCCCACGGGGATGGTTTGGAGGAGATGATAATTCACGCCTGTGGACAGGGCCGACTGAGCGGCGATGAAAGTGACTGCCACTGCCAGGAGTGAAAAAGGTTTCATAACGAAATCATTAAATGCCCAACCCGAGGGGCAAGGCAACAGAAACAGCATGACACTTTTGTCATCTGGCCTGGTACGGCCCGGAGATTTAATTGCGGAACAGAGCCGCCGCGCGTTGGATTTCGGACTTGGCCTCGGCAAATTCCCGCTTGAAGGCGTCGTTTTTTTTGAAGTCGCGAGCAATGGCCTGGGCCAGGACGCGGCCGGCATAAATATCCGTCGGATAATGGCGCGCAATCTGGACGCGGTGCCATCCCATGAGACGGGCGTGAGCCAGGATGGCGTCGCTCTTATCGGGCATCATGTCCGCGAGAACCAGCGCGAGGGCCATGGATTCCGTGGAATGGCCGCTGGGATAGCCAAAGGATTTCTCCAGCTTGCCGTTGGCAAGATTGGTATCCACTGTAAAAGGGCGAGAGCGATGGAAGTCCTGTTTGCCGAGGTCCGTCACGGTTTCCGCGTCCAGCTGAACCTTTTCAAAAAACGCCTCGGTTTTGGGCAGATTGGTGGCGGTGAAAAACGGGCCGACGGCGCTGGTGAAATTGAATACCGAAAAATTCTTCTCGGAATAGGCAGCGTTTTTATCCAGATCACTGGCCGTGTGATAAACGGCTCGAACCGTTTCCAGATCGGCAGCTTGCTCGGCGGATCCCGTCAGTGGCGGCGGCGCCAGCACCGTCGCGGCCCTGGGCTGACCCGCGTCGAGAAAGTGGAGAACGGTTTCCTTGGCGGAAATAATCGGATTCGCGGCTGCCACGAGCGTGGCGATGGCGGCGATACGGAAGAACTGGACGGATATTATATTCGATTTCATTGGATCTAATATAAAAGGGTTAAGGAACGATTTTCCCACTGCAATCCCAGTTGATGTCCGAGTTGCCCGGATCTTTGCCGGGGAAAACTTCCGGGTTCTTCACGCCGTCGGCGACCACATAGTCATACTTAAAAAAAGCCGCGTGACCGTCACTAAAGGTGATATTGCCGCCCAGATTATGGCGCGCAGAAAAACGCGTGGTGTAATTGTGGGGGGTAGCCAGAACGTCCTGATTGTCCGCTGCCCCTTGATAAGGGCGCTCCAGGGAGCGGTTGCGGACATCTGAAAAAAGTGCAAAGGCGGAAGGATGGATAATTTTGCTCGTTTTAAGGATGGCATTGATGTTGTTGATTTGTTCATTGGCCAACGCTTTGGAATTCATGCCATAGCCAAACAAAGGGCGGCCGCCCGGAATCATGTTTTTATGATTGGGCGGCTGGGCCACCTGATCTACGGGATCGACGCCCTGGCTGCTTGAAGTCGGACACGTGAATATGGATTTTGCGTCCCGGAACAGGGCGATATTGGCTGCCGTCGACGCCCAGGCATACATGGGTTTACTGGCAACATACGAAGGCAGGGCATTGAACCAGACATCTTCCCCTTGGCTAAGATTATGATAGCCATTGATGGCGAGCCAGGAGGGATTGTCTTGATCCGCTGTGGACGACACCTGATAGCGCGGATAGGGAAAGGTTTGGTTGTTATCATCCACATACATGGATTGCGCAAGCCCCCATTGCTTGGTGTTGCCCAGGCAAACCGCCTGCTGCGCCTTGGCTTTGGCTTTGGACAGGGCTGGCAGCAGCATTGCCGCAAGAATGGCGATAATGGCAATCACCACCAATAGTTCAATGAGCGTAAAGCCGCTGACCGCCCGGCCAATTTTACTTGTTTGAGTTAATCTTTCCACTTTTCCAGCTTCTCAACACAGCGTTACGAATACATGTCCGCAGAGTTACGAAATGGTGACGACTTTTCATCTTTGAAGGGGCGGTGTTTGTCACTTGTTTGTCACGTTAAGGACCTTTGTTCGTAACTTAAAAAGAGATAATTATTCCCAGCAGAAGTTATCAACTTCCGTCTCATTTAGAAAAAAACAAAAAAATACTCATGAAAATTAAACACCTCGCCTGCGCAGCGTTGATAATCATCGCTTCGCTCTCCGGAGCAAAGGCTACCACCCTCACTGCCTGGAACTTCGACAACCTGGCAACCGGTGCCAACAGCAGTCCCTCGCCTTCCTCAGGATTCGGCACGGGCGCTGCGGTCGGCTTGAGCGGGGCCACAATTGAGTCTCTGGCAGGCAGTTCTTCCGGATCGGCTAATAGTTGGCAGGTCAGCGGAGGCGGGTCGACAAGTGCCGCGCTGGGTGCGCAAGGCGCCCAGTTTGCCGCCAGCACGCTCGGATATTACAAAATCCAAGTTTCCTTCGATGTCTATGCCACCACGAATGCGGAGGCGAATCTTCAGGTTCAATACACCACGGACGGGGTGATTTGGAACAATGCCTCCATCACCTCCGTGGGGACCTTGGGCGTGATCGCGAGCAACAGCGCCACCAACAGCACGGTGATGGGCTCCTATGTGGTTCTGACCAACAATGGAACCACGGGCTGGAACAATCAGATTTCCGTCAACCTGAGCGGCATTTCCGGAGTGGACAACAATGCCAAGTTTGCCGTCCGTTTGGTGAATGCTTCCAAGGGCTCCAACTGTGTAAACGTGGCAGGCGCTCCCTATGTGGATAATTCCGGCAGCTGGACTTTTGACAACGTGGTGGTTCAGGGTGTTTCCATTGATACTATCACGGCGTGGACGTTTGAAACTTCTACGGCCTCAACTAATTTTGCCCACCCGGTTCCTGAATTTGGTTCCGGCACTGCCAACTGCATTGGTTTTAACACCAGTTATACTTTTTCCGATGGCAAGAAAAACAGCACCAACGCTCCTGACGTTCTCGCCAACGGCATCCCCTACAGCTCGACGGGCGCTTCCGGCCAAAATGTCTGGCGGGCACGCGGCGCGGGTGCGGGCAACGGATGGAATACGCAGGCGGAAATCGGCACTCAGGGCGCTGAATTTGTGGTCAGCACCGTGAACTATAGCGACGTGGTAATCACGTTCGACCTGTTTTCGACCAGCCAAGGTGAGGCGAAAATGTGCGTGCTCTACACCACCAATAACTGGGCGACGACCAATACAGCCAATAGCCTGTTTTATCCGGCAAACCCCACCTTTATTTTCACGAACCCGGCGTCGGGCCCCAATCACAGCGACGACACGGTGGTGGGCACCTACTTTTATCAAAACCTGGGGCAAAACTTTTACAACAACTTGATTGTCGATTTCACCGGAGTTCCTGGGGTTGCCGGCAATGCCAACTTCGCCTTTCGCATCGTCAATGCTGCTAAAAACGGGGACTGCGTGGCTTACAATGGCGGCTCCTATAATAATTCTTCCGGCAACTGGCGCTACGACAACGTGACCATCGGCGGCACTTTCAGCGGCTCGGTTTCGCCGACGATTGCCTACGATCCCAATGCCACCGTGGACAGACCTTTCACCAATACGTTTACTGACGATGCGGGCTGGAGATCCAGCATCAGTTCCATCTATGTGAATGGCTCGCTTTTGACAAACACCGCTTATGTCAAAACCAATGCTGGCCAGATTGTCTTTAATCCCACCAACTCGATCCTGCTTCAATCCAGCGGCGTCAAGTCCATCGTCCTCTACGCCACGAATTATTCAAATGCCAAAGTCACACAGCCGATCACTGCCGGCGTGGCCACCGCGCTGGCAATCACGACGCAACCGGCGGCACCCTCGGCCAGCGGCGGAACCTTGACGGTGAATCCGGTTTTGGCCATCACGGACAAGTATGGCAACGGCACCACGAATCCCTATGCCAATGTGACCGTCACCGCGAGTGTCAGTAATTCGGTCGCCTGGAAATTGGGGGGCTCCACCAACCAGGCCTTCATTAATGGCGTGGCCACGTTTACCAACCTGAACGCCACCGCCACTGGCGCCGTCGCCAAAGCAGCCATCACATTTACCGTGACCGGCTATGTCCCTCTTTCGGTCACCAACTCGACCAATTTCAGCATCAGCGCGCCGCAGCCGACATTTACCCGCGGTAATCTGGCGGTTGTTCAAATCGACACGGTGGCGAACAACACTACTTTTAGCATCATCGAAATCAAACCTTCGGCGGAGAAGCAGACAGCGCCCGTGGCCGTCACCCCCATCAGCGCCACAGGCACCAATGCGCTGCGGCTCAGCTCCACCGGCAGCGCCGGGCGGCTGACCTTGAGCGACGATGGCACCCTGATCTCCTTTGTCGGCTTTAAGGATGACAGCTCAGCCACGCCGGATGAAACCTTTGTCCTCAACCGGGCGGTGGGGACATTGAATTTCACAAACCGTTTTAACCAGCCATTCAGCTACGTCTCCTCCTCGCTGGGGGGCAGCCAGGGGCGCGCCTGCGCCAGCGTGGACAACGTCAACTGGATCGCGGATGACAAGGCCGGGCTTTATTACGGGGACTCCAATAACGTGCCCACCCAGCCGAACCTGAATGCCAATAATAATATCGTGGTCAGGACATTCGGGGGCGTTCCATATGTCGCCACTCAAAAGACCGTCGGCGGCTCGCCGATTCCGGTGGTTTATTCCCTGGACCCCGCTGACCCGACCATCACCGTCGGCAACAATCTTTTGACGGATCCGTTGGCGGTGGATTTCTACATGATATCCACAAACATCCTGTACGTCCTGGATCAAATCAGTTCCACCAGCGGCCTCATCAACAAATATTCATGGGTGGCGGGCAATTGGGTCACCAACGGCACCTTTGCCATGGGGAACGGCGCCGACAGCCTTTTCGCCTGCACGAATGGTAACGGCAGCATTTATCTCTATTACACAACGGGCGGCGGCGGTACGGCCGGCAACAGTGTGATTCGCTTAACCGACGCTGCCGGCTACAACGCTGCGATGAACATTAGTTCCAGCAACGTGATCTATACTGCCTCGGCGACCACCTCGATCAAAGGGCTCACCTTTGTGCCGCAGGGGACGGCTTACGCCACCGAGCTGAATCCGCCGCCGATTCTCAGCACTCAAACGGTCGCAACGGTCAGCGGAGTCTTTAACATCACCAACACCCCGGATGATGCGGTCTGGCGCGCTTCCATCACCGGCATCACGGTGAACGGAACCAACTTGCCGGCGGCTGCCTACGGCACCAATCAATCCGGTAAAATCACCTTTGATCCGTCACAGTCCTCGCTCCTGCAAGGTTCGGGCGCTAAAACCATTGTTATCAGCGCGACCGGTTATAGCACCAACACCGTCATCCAGACGCTCTCAGCCGGTTCGGCGGCGAAACTGGTGGTGACGACGCAACCCGCAGCCCCGGCGGGCAACGGGGGCGCTCTGGGCACCCAGCCCGTGGTGGCTATCCAGGATCAGTATGGCAATGCCACCACCAACACGGCCAGCATCGTGGCCACCGTTGGCAACGGAGTCTGGACCATTGGCGGTAACACAAACAAGGCCGCCGTTTCCGGTACGACCACCTTCACCAATCTGACGGCGACCAGTGCCAGCGGCGTTTCGGGTGCCACCATCAGCTTTACCGCCGCCGGGCTCATAGGGACCAATTCGTCCGGATTCAACATCCCCGCGCCCATTCAGTCCAATTTGGGCGGCATCACGCTGACCGGGGGCAAGCTGAAATTCACATTCACCAACGCCACCGGGTTGAGCTTCTCAGTGTTAGCTACTAATAACCTGGCGGCGCCCGTGGCGTCCTGGCCAGTGGTGGGCACGGCGGTGGAAAGCCCAGCAGGCTCCGGCAGCTACCAATACACGAACTCAACGCCGGCGACGAACGCCCAGTTGTTCTATCTCCTGCGCCAGCCGTAAGCCGGCCGCTGAACCTGTCACTTAATTCGTCACGGGCGGGTTTCTCACGAAACCCGCCCGCTTTGTTTTCCCACGGACACTTTCTATCCCGACTGTGAAATCACTGGTTGCCTGCGGCGCTATTTTGACAATTCTTCAGCGCTGCGATGCCCCCCACCCGCCAGAGCGAAACGAACGGGAATAAGACGCTCGCCTTGCGATTCGTTTTACGACGCCTGACGCTGCGCTCGGCGCCGGGGACGCCGCAGCGCGGCGATCCCTACCTGGGGCGTTGGGACGGCTAACACTGTTAAAGTGCGGTACCGAGGAAAATCTTTATTTGGGAACGGGCTTCAAAATGAGATCCCGCCATCCAAGCAGGTAGAGGGCATCGCGCTGCGATGCCCCCGCCCGGCAGGGCGGAACGAACGGGAATAAGACACTCGCTTTGCGATTCATTTTACGGCGCCTGACGCTGCGCTCGGCGCCGGGGACGCCGCAGCGCGGCGATCCCTACCTGGGCGTTGGGACGGCCAAGACTGTTGAAGTGCGGCGTGGTGTGGCGCGGTGCAACATTTTATTCGGGAACGGGTTTCAAAATGAGATTCCACCATCCAAGCAGGTAGAGGGCATCGCGCTGCGATGCCCCCGCCCGACAGGGCGGAACGAACGGGAATAAGACGCTCGCCTTGCAACGTGTTTTACGACGCCTGACGCTGCGCTCGGCGCCGGGGGACGCCGCAGCGCGGCGATCCCTACCTTTAAAAAACCGGCGCGGAAGGGACTTTTGCGGGCGTTCCTTCCGGCACCTTTCCAGACGCCCGCTGAACGCGGGCGAGATTAGCGCAGCGCGATGACCCGCCGCGCTGGCGCAAACCACTTTTGACACTTCTTGGCAACCGTGGGACAGGTAGGGCGCGTCACTCCGTGAGCGCCGGCGCGGTAAACCAGGACGCGCGGGTTGGCAATCGCGGCGGGCAGAGGACTGCCTGCCCTACCGGCCGATGTGCCAAGGTTAAATTGAACTGCCCTATTTCAGAGTTCGGGTTTATTTCACTGCCGCTCTGGCAGGGAGAGCGCAAACAACTCTCCTTCGCCATGACTGGCATTTCTTGGAAATTTGAGCTCGCCTGCACGAAGAGGCATCCAGAAATAATTGCCCCGATTCTTGAGCGCAGCTTAACAAAAAAACCGGCGGACTGATGGCAGTCCGCCGGTTCGCGTGATTGATTTTTAAGGAGCGATTAGTCGCCCTTGACCATTTCGTCGGCGGCATCGAAGGCATGCTGCAGCGCCACGAGATCTTCGCCGGGCTTGAGCTGGTCGAGGATCTTCTGCTCTTCCTTCAATTGCTCGTCGGTGTAGCTGGCCGCCTTGATGGACAGGCCGATGCGGCGCTCGCTCTTGTCGATTTTCACGACGCGCGCGTTCACATCCTGCCCGACCTTGAGGACGTTCTTGATCTTGTCCACGTGGTCTTCGGTGACCTGGGAGATGTGGACCAGTCCGTCGATGTCGTGCTGCAGGCCCACGAAGGCGCCGAAGCTGGCGAGCTTGGTGACCTTGCCGCTGACGAGGTCGCCGACCTTGTAGAGCGTTTCGATGTTGGACCACGGATCCGTGCCGAGCTGCTTCATGCCGAGCGCGATGCGCTGGTTGGGGCGGTCCACTTCGAGCACAGTGGCCTCGACGACGTCGCCCTTCTTCATGACTTCGCTCGGATGATTGATCTTGCGGGTCCAGGACATGTCGGACACGTGGATCATGCCGTCGATGCCCTCTTCCAGTTCGACGAACGCGCCGTAGCTGGTGAGGTTGCGCACCTGGCCTTTGACCTTGGTGCCCGTGGTGTATTTCGCCGCGGCGCCATCCCATGGGTTGGATTCGAGCTGGCGGACGCCGAGGGAGATTTTCTGCTCCTCGCGATTGATGCCGAGCACGATGGCTTCGACTTCCTGATCCTGCTTGAGCACGTCGCTGGGTTTGGCGATGCGCTTGGTCCAGGACAATTCGGTGACATGGATGAGGCCCTCGACGCCGGGTTCGAGCTGCACAAAGGCGCCGTACGGCACGAGGCTGACGACCTTGCCCTTGACCTTGGCGCCGACCGGGAACTTCGTTTCGATGCTGTCCCAGGGATTGGCGAGCTTCTGTTTGAGGCCGAGGCTGACGCGCTCCTTTTCCTTGTTCACGTCCAGCACCACCACGTCGATTTCTTGGCCGACCTTGAGGATTTCCGAGGGATGCCCGATGCGGCCCCAGCTCATGTCGGTGATGTGGAGGAGGCCGTCGATGCCGTTCAGATCAATGAACGCGCCGAAGTCGGTGATGTTCTTGACCGTGCCCTTGCGGATATCGCCCGGGGTCATTTCGCCCAGGATTTTCGCGCGTTTGCTGGTGCGTTCCGACTCGATCAGTTCGCGGCGGGAGAGAACGATGTTCTGGCGTTCCTGATTGATTTTAACCACCTTGAACTCGTAGGAGTTGCCGACAAACGAGGCCAGATTCTTCGGGGTGATCACGTCGATCTGGGACGCGGGCAGGAACGCCTCGACGCCCACATTGACCACCAGACCGCCCTTGACGATGGCGGTGACCTTGCCGGTGATGATGCCGCCTTCGTTGCAGATGGACAGGATGTTGTCCCAGTTCTTTTTGAACTCCGCCTTCTCGTGCGAGAGGACGACGGTGCCTTCCTTGTTTTCGAGCTTCTCGATGAGGACGTCGATCTGGTCGCCGACTTTCACGGACTTTAGATCGATAAATTCGCCGCCGGAGATGACGCCTTCGCTTTTATAGCCGATGTCGACCAGGACTTCGTTCTTGCGAAGTTCGATGACGGTGCCTTTGACGATTTCGCCCTGGGCAAAACGCGTGGCGCTTTGCTTCATGGCTTCTTCCATTGTGAGCATAATATTACGGAGTGATGAACTACAGGAGGCTTGCTGTCCCTGAAACGGGACATCGAAGACTCCATTGCCTAACGACCAAACGCTGCAACTGGCAACGGAGGTTAAGGGTTAGGTTGTACGTTGACTTTTGTTTTTCAGCCTTTGTTGGCTTTCCGCACACGCGGAGGCCAGGCGGAACTCATAATACCTTTATTAGGAGAGGTGGCAAGCGGGAAGTTCCCGCACATCGGATTCTTAGATTCTAATTCTGCCATCGGTGGGGGAATCATCCTGTACGGCTTGCTGTTTTTCGCCCGCCACCGGAATCCGGAACTCGCGGTTTAATGGGATGAGCTTTAGGGTGAACTCCGGCGCCGAGTCCCGGCCTGCGGAGGTCACCATGAGCCATCAGGACAGCTACACACATAACGAAGCGGAAGCGGAATTTCTGGCCAGCTGGGATCAGGAATTCTACGCCAAATACACGGACACCCTTCATCCCACCCCGCCGGAGGGCCGCGTGCTGGACGTGGGTTGCGGCGCCGGGCAGGTGGTGGATCGGCTGACCCAAGCGGGATTCGAAGCGTGGGGCGTGGATGTCTCCGAGCCCAACATTGAGCGCGCCCGGCGCTTCAGTCAGCGCTGCCGGTTTTACAATGGCAGCCACCTGCCGTTTCCGGATGGCCATTTTTCCAGCGTGGGGGCGCTCAACGTGCTCGAGCATGTGGATGAGCCGGAGGCGTTCATCACTGAGCTGGTGCGGGTCACGGCGCCAGGCGGGCGCGTGGTTCTTTCCAGCCCGAATTTTTTTCGGGCGCTCGGCTTTCACGACTATCATCCCCAGATGCGGGGGCTCCGGAATAAATGGCGGAACTGGCGCCGCCTGGCCGAGAAACGCCGCCAAATCGCCGGCAACCCGGCCGGGGTGCGCTTCGACCGGATGACCCCCATTATGAAAGAACCCTTCACCCCGGACGACGACGCCATCATCGCCACGAACCCCGTGGAGATGGAATTTTTTCTGACCCGCAATGGGTGTGACGTGGAGCGGGTCGAATGCACCGATCGCTCGGTGGCGGCGCCCGTGGATTTCCTGTTAAATCTTGGACCGTGGCGCTACTGGATGTTCAACGCCTTCCTGGTGGCTCGGAAACGCGGGGCTGATCACAATCCCGTGGGGTGATCGAGAAATTCCCACGGCAGTTTGAATTTCCTGGACAGCTCCGCCGCCAGCGCTTTCACGCCGAAGGTTTCCGTGGCGTAATGCCCCCCGTAAAAAACATTGAGCCCCAGCTCCTCCCCCAGCGCATAGGTCCAATGCGGACCTTCGCCGGTGATGAAGGTGTCCACGCCCTCGGCGGCGGCGCGCTTTAAATCAGAGCCCGCTCCGCCGGTGACGATGCCGATCCGTTCACACAGGGATTTGCCGCCCGGAATGATTCGGGGTTTTGCGCCCGTGGCGCGCTCCAACCGTTGGGCCAGATCGGTCCGGGAGATTTTCATCTGCGCCTTGAAGCCGATGGTTTGCCCGTGGCTGGTGAAAAACGGCTGGAGTTTTTTTAAGCCGAGCGCCGCGGCGAGCTGGGCGTTGTTCCCCAGCCGGGGATGCGCGTCCAGCGGCAGGTGGGAGCTGTAAACCGCGAGATTATTTTGGACGAGCAGCTGCAGCAGTTCGCGGCGTTTGCCAGTCCAGGGATGTGACGGCGACCAGAATAAGCCATGGTGGACGATGAGCAGATCGGCTTTGGCGGCAACGGCAAGCTTCACTGTCGCCAGCGTGGCGTCCACCGCGGCGGCGATACGCGTGACCGCGCCGGAATTCTCCATCTGAAGGCCATTGGCGGCGCCGTCGTAGTCGCCCCGGTCGCGGGTGCGGAGGATCCGGTCGCAATACTGGACGAGTGCGGCGAGGGGGGCTTTCGGCATGACGCGATGAAATCAAAAATCAGCCGTGCTGCAAAGCGGGAAACGTAACTGGAACCTGAACTGCAACCTGAACTTGCGCGGACGCCGCCAATAAACTACAAGTCAGCAGTCACAAAGACCTTATGGCTCTCTACATCCTCATCGGCGGCGACCAAAAAGAATACGGACCCATTCCAGCCACGGACGTGCAGCAGTGGCTGACCGAGGGCCGGCTCAACGAGGAATCGCTGATCAAAGCGGAGGGCGACGCGGATTTCCGGCCGCTGAGCACCTTTCCTGAATTTGCCGGCGCGGCCACCCCTGTCCCGCCGGTCCCGCCCCCGTTCGGGGCCGGCCCTTCCGACAGGATGCCGGAGGATTACGAACTGGATCTCGGCGGCTGTCTGTCGCGCGGCTGGGCCTTGGTGAAAAACAACCTGAGCGTCTTATTTGTCGGCACGCTGATGTATCTGCTGATCGAGGCTGTGATCGGCGGGCTGGCGCAAGTCCCCTTTGTGGGCGCACTGTTTTCGGTGGTGAACCTGGTCATTTCCGGGCCGTTGCTGGGCGGTGTCTTCTACCTTTTCCTCCGCGTCCTCCGCAGCGAACCGGCGGAGGTGGGCGATATTTTCCACGGCTTCCGGCGCGCGTTTGGGCAATTGTTTCTGGGCACGCTGATTCCGAGCCTGCTCGTCGGCGCCTGCCTGCTCCCGTTCATCGTTCTCGTCCTCTGGAAACTCACTCCCTTGACGGGTCTGATGGCTAACCTGCACGCCGATGCCATGCCCGACCCGGAAACGTTGGCGGCCCTCACATCCGCGCTGCTCCCCTGCCTGCCTGTGCTGTTGTTCTGCGCGATTCCGGCCACTTATCTGGCCGTGTGCTGGAAATTCACCCTGCCGCTCATCCTCGACCAGGGATTGGATTTTTGGACGGCCATGAAATTGAGCCGCCAGCGGGTCCACCAACATTGGTGGCTCGTGTTCGGCCTGTTGATCCTGATTTCACTGCTCAATTTCGCAGGCCTCTGTCTATGTTGCGTCGGCGTTCTGTTCACTCTGCCCGTGGGGTATGCCGCATTGATGATCGCGTATGAAACGATTTTCCCCAAGGGGCCTTCCGCTTAGCCGCGCCCAGGCCCGGAACGCGATCCTGCTCAACCTGCTCGCCACACCCGGGCTCGGCTCCCTGCTCGGGCGGCGCTGGATTGCGGGGGGCGGACAGCTCCTGCTGGCCATCGCCGGATTTGTCCTGTTCCTGGTCTGGTTCATCAAGGAGATGACCCAGTTTTATGGCCAGATCAGCGGCACTGTCCCAGTGCAGCCGGTCGGAAAGTTTCTCGCGGCTGGTTTGATTTTATTTGGACTGGCATGGACCTGGTCGGCTGTCACCAGTCTAAGCCTGCTGCGCGAGGCAGCGTCCGGCAAGGAACAGGCGCTTAAAAACTCCAGCGCGCCCCCGGTTCAAAAACTGGATCCAACCTCCCTTGCCACGGCCTTGAAAACGGTCCCTCATTGGACGTCCTCATCGGACACCGCCATTGTCCGGGTGTTCCAGCTCAAGACTTTTTCCGCCGCAATCCAGTTTGTATCCACCGCCGCCGCGCTGGCTGAGGCCGCCTGGCACCATCCCGATATTGAAATCCGCGGGAGCCAGGTGACCCTGACGCTCACAACGCACGATGCGGGCGGCCTGACGGCAAGGGATTTCGCCTTGGCGCGGCAGTTCGACGCGCTGTGACGGGTGCGCCGCACGCTTCAATGCGGCGCAAGCGGGGGAATCGCGGGCGTCACGGGGCGCGGCAGGCGTCCCACCCAGATCCCTCCTCCGCTGTATTGCCATTCCAATGGCGCGAGCAGGGGCGGGGCATTGCGGGTGCCGCGCAGGGCGAGCCGGTCGGCCGGCCGCATTTTTTTTACCCAGGGATCATAGGATTTAAGGTCGCCAAAATTCCACAGCACGCCGTGATACACCTCGAAATCTTCCCGGGGCATCCACGCCGGTTCGAAGCCCAGCTGATAGCGCCAGTCGCCCGTCGGATTCTTAAAAAAGGTCTGATAGAACAGCGTCATGTCGGCCGTGTAAAAAATGCCGCCGGTCTCAGGCATCCAGCCGGCCAGGTCGGGGTTTTCGGGGGTGAGATAGCGATCGGAGAGCGTTCCCGTCCAGCGGCTGTGAAGGTCGTTAGTGACGGCCAGAAAGGTCGCAGCCGCCAGGCCGAGGGCCAGGGCCAGGCGCCGGAATGAATCCGGGGCAAACCGCACCTGCAGCAGCGCCTGCAGGTCCACAGTCATCAACACCATCAAGGCCGGCCAGCCCCAATCCTCCCAGAAACGGCCGATTTTGAAACCCAGTCCCCAGCCCAAACACACCAGCCAGAATGCGGGATTTTTGATCAGCGGAACGGTGTTCAGCCTGGCCAAATGCCGCACCAGGACCAGCCCGCCCAAGAGAATCAGCGCCAGAAAATCGCCGGCGAACGGCTGAAGCTCCGTGGCCATCGTGCGCGGAGTGGTATGCAATCCGACGGCGAGAAAGGCAAGCTTCAGCGCCTGCCACGGATACCCCAGCGAATGCCCTGTCAGCGCGCTGCCAATGAAAACTCCGGCGACCCAGCACCCGCCGAGGCGAATGGCCCAGCGAAATTCGCCCGCCAGGCCGAAGGCAGCGAGCAACAACGCCCAGAGATACCAGACCCCGTGAAAAAACGTGCTGAGAGCAAACAGCGCCGTGGCCAGCAGCAGCATCCATTTTTTAGGCGGTGCGGACCCGAACCGCTGCCACATCAGCAGGAGCGTCAGGAGCGCCGCGAGGGTGATCAGATAGGGCCGCCCCAGCAGAAAACGGCACGGCAGATCCGAGACAATTACCGCCGCCAAAACGGTGATCAGCCACGCTTCAGGCCGTCGCAGCCACGGCAACACCGTCCCCGACACGAGTAGGAACAGGGCAACCACGGAAAGGATAACCAGCGACTCCGCGCTGGTATTCCATCCTAGATGAATTTTCTCTAGCAACAGGTCCCACCCGAATTCATGGTCGATTTGATAGACCGGGCTGAGCACCAGCAACTCCGACCAGGATTTACCGCTGACAGCCTTGGCCGCGTGGCGCAAGGCGTCATCCCCAGGCAGGTAGCCGTAGCTGATGATTTGAAACGGAATGGCGAGGAGGACCAGAATCACCACCCCCCAGACTGCGGCGGGAATGTAGCGTCTAAGGGATGCAAGGGGGGAGTCAGCGGAAATCCCACTGGAGCGAGTCGTCATGAGGGGGCATCAGAACATCACCGGCACGCCCTCGTCAAGGATTTGTAATTTGTGGGTCAGCTTCTCCTGAACGGCAATCTCCCGGAGCCAGCGGGGCGGCTCATCCATGTCTTCGAACGCCAGCTTAAACGTCCCGTAATGCATGGGCACCAGCCAGCGCGCCCCCAGTTCCTTGAACGCCCGCATCGCCTCGTCCGGCCCCATATGGACATGACGGAAGGATTCCGGATGATAGGCGCCGATGGGCAGGAGGGCGATCTCGGGGGAGAGCCTCTTGCCGATCTCCTTGAATCCGTCGAAATAGGCGCTGTCTCCGGCGTGATAGATATTGCGGCCCTGATGCTCCAGCACAAACCCGCCGTAGCCGCGGTGGCTATCGCGCAGCGTCCGCGCGCCCCAATGCTTGCTCGGCGTGAAGGTCACCTTCCAGTCCCGCTGGCCGAAGCTCTCCCAGGTGTCGAGTTCAATGACGCGCATGAAGCCGAGATTATGAGCCAGGTCGCCCACGCCGCGCGGCATCACCCCGATCTTTGGATGCGGCAGCCGGCGCAGGGTCGGCTTGTGGAAATGATCGAAGTGCGCGTGCGTCAGCAGGACCAGGTCGATGGGCGGCAGGTCTTTGAGCTTCAAGCCGGCACGCCGGACCCGCTTCAGCAGGAATAGCCAGTTCGCGAAATTCGGGTCGATCAGCACATTCAAATCGGTGAACTGGATGAGGAAGGACGCATGGCCGATCCAGGTGATGGCGACCTCGCCGGGCTGCAGCTTGGGGAACACCGGGCGCCGCTGCTCGCCGCGGCGCGGCATGAGCAGCGCCTTCCAGACCAGCTCGCGAAAAAAGGTGGCGGGGTTGAAGTGCTTCGCCGGCGTCAGCTCCTTGAACGAGCGCGGCAATTTCCGGCGCGGAGGAGTTCGGGAGGCGGCGGGTTTGTTCATATCGCTCTGGGGCACCCTATCCCGCTTCGGCGTTGATTAAAAATAAAATCCGCGCGCCGCGCCGAATGCCGGGACCCGTCCGAACCCGCGCCGCTGATCCGCCAAACGCTTCTGGATTCCGGCTTCCGGTTCCCCTATGCTGGCCCCATGTTCGAAATGATTGCCCCCCAGCTGACGACCGCTGCCGAGAAACTCACGCATTTGCGGAGGTTTCTTTGACGTCGCCACACTGCAAAAACGCTTCGGCGAACTGAATGCATTGATGACGGACGAGGCCTTCTGGAACAACCGGGAGAAGGCCCAGGGATTCATTGATGAGGCGGGGGGAATCCGCAACAAGCTCGAGCCGCTCCACCGGTTCGAAAAGCAGCTCGATGATTTCCGCGTCCTGGTCGAACTCGGCCAGGCCGAGCCTCCCGCCTCCCAGGCGGCCATCGAGGCGGAAATCACCCGCGACCTCGTGCCGTTTTTCAAAGAGCTCGATGCACTGGAATTGAAATTATTTCTCAACGGGCCGCACGATAAGAAGAGCTGCATCCTGACCATCAACTCCGGCGCCGGCGGCACGGAATCCTGCGACTGGGCGAACATGCTGCTGCGGATGTATCAGCGCTGGGCGGAATCGCGCGGCTGGAAGGCGGAGGTCACCGATCTTCTGCAGGGGGAGACCGCGGGCATCAAAAGCGCCACCCTGCTCATCGCCGGCGAGAACGCCTACGGCTTTTGCAAGGCCGAACGCGGCGTGCACCGCCTCGTCCGCATCTCCCCGTTCGATTCCAACAAGCGGCGCCACACCAGCTTCGCCAGCGTGGACGCCATCGCCGAGATCGAGGAGAGCGACGGCTCCATTGCCATCCCTCCGAATGAATTCAGGGTGGACACCTTCCGGTCCGGCGGCAAGGGCGGCCAGAACGTGAACAAGGTGGAAACCGCCGTGCGCATCACGCACATCCCCACCGGCCTGGTGGTCGCGTCCCAAGCCCAGCGCTCCCAGCACCAGAACCGCGCCACGGCGATGAACCTGCTGCTGTCGCGGATTTTTGCGCAGCGCGTGGATGCGGAGAAGGCGGAGATGGAGCGGTTTTACGGGGAAAAAGGCAGCGTCTCCTGGGGCAACCAGATCCGCAGCTATGTTTTCCAGCCGTATCGCATGGTGAAGGATCTGCGCACCGGCGTGGAAACCAGCGATGTTCAGGGCGTCATGGATGGCAATCTGGACGCGTTCGTCAACGGCTGGCTCCGCGCCGGCTGCCCCCTGAAACGGATGCAGGGCGTGAAGGATGAAGAGGATTAACCCCGCGGCAGGGCGCGCGGCGCATTGAAGGCTGTGAACATTCTCGACAAAATCGTTGAGCAGAAAAAACGCGAGGCCGCGCGGCTGCCCGCCCGCCTCATCGCCGCCGGCGACGTGCGCGACGCGATGCGGCAACAGGGCGAGCGCCGCGACTTC
>Ga0209086_10001559_pt1 | contig 18520 bp, 23 predicted proteins | sample M_130207_XF_Meta_FD_187312 | JGI IMG/M metagenome (GOLD analysis project Ga0209086, IMG submission 187312) | Freshwater microbial communities from Lake Montjoie, Canada to study carbon cycling - M_130207_XF_MetaG (SPAdes) (version 2) | ecosystem: Environmental > Aquatic > Freshwater > Lake... | reverse complement strand
AAGGTTGGAACTTCGCGCACTGGCATTCTTGTGCAGGACAGCATGAAAGAGTATTGGGTGTCATGTTTTGATGACAAAATAGTTGACTGTTGCCGCAATGCAATTGACGCGGAATGCAGAATGCAATTGCTTGCCGTGAATAACGAGAAGGGAATTACGCTCTACGGTGTGCGCGAGTACTTGAACGACGAGGTGACTGTGCCAGCGGAAGTGGAAGTTCCACAGCCGAAGCCAATTGACATTGACGAGATCCCATTTTGATTTAAACATAGGGGCTGGCCGCGTCTCGACGGATTCGGTCAGCCCCGCTCTTACAAAGGAAACACAAATGACAAACGAAGAAAATAAGCCTGAAACTACTGATGCTGAACTTGGATTTGTTAAAGCCTCAGATTTAAGAAAAAATCAAACCATGTTGGACATTTTAAACGACATTCAAAATGAACCGCCGTTAATGAAGACAGATGACCAAGGTGTAACACTGTTTGATATAAATTTTAATAACCACGAATATTTTATTGCGTGGAATCGAATTAACAAACCAAATAAATTACTTGATTGGATATTACATTTGACTGAAAAAGACTGGGTAAGCGTTGAAACAATTAGTCAATTAATTTTAGTAGTAGCCGACAAATACAAATTTAAAATTCACGGAGCATAAAACACAATGAAAAAAATACCATTTAATTATAAACAACTCAAACAAATAGAAACAGATTTGGTTTTTATTAACAAATATATTCAGGCGTTGTTGGTTCCGACATCTAAGTCTTACGCCAACAATCACAAATTAATAAAACGAATTTTAAATGTTCATATAAAAATTAATTCATTAATTGATTTAGTAGATGAAGTAAATCAACAGCAACACCCAAATGTAGTTCATTCTACTGACAGTTTTGCTATTACTAAAAATTCTTTTTTCTATGGCGATATTTCATATGTAATAAAAAGTCCAAAAACTTTTTTAACTGAATCAAAGGAAATCAAATGAACAGCATCACACAACGAGTATTTACAGCGTCCGCAGCAGCGGTGGCACTGGAAGAACTAATTGCGGCAAGCGAAGCCAATGGCGGTGACATAAGCGCCGTCGAAGGCCAGATCGATTGGCTTGCATCACAGTCCACAGACTTGGCGCCAGCCATAGATGATCTGTTGGCTATCGCAAGCGAGATCGAACACCGCGCCGCAGGACGCAAGGCGGAAGCCAAGCGCATTGCAGACCTAGCCAAGCGCGACCAAGCCATCGCAGATTGGATGAAGGGCCAGATCACCCGCGTGTTGGAGTCAAGTGGCTCTACAAGCATTCAGACGCCAAGGCACAAGGTGACGCTTGCCACACCTGGCGGCGTCCGAGCGCTGGAGATAATTGGAGATGTCCCTGAAGCGTTCAGCACCATTGTGACTACGGTTGTTCCAAACAAGGAACTGATCCGCGCCACGCTTGAGTCTGGTCAGCCGTTACCATTTGCAATGTTGCACAGCAAACAGAAAGTACTAAAGGTGTCTTAATGGGTGGTCTGTATTCAATTGAGAAGGTAAACGCGGCAGTTCAGATTGCGCTTGCGCGCCGTGGTTTTTTGTATCCATCGTCATCGCAAGAACGATCAAGGGATGCGATCACGGCGCGCACACTGATCTTTGACGCTATGCGTTCGCTGACAGGCAACAGTGTCACAGGCAGCGCCGTGTCCGTTGGCGCCAGCACAGCCAGCGGCAAAGCGTTGCAGGAAAGATGCGAGACTTATGCATCACCTGACGAGCGGTTGCTGTGGATTGCGGAAGTTCGTAGCCTGATTGAAGAGTCTATGAAGGTGAAGAAGTGACATTGCCACACGAAGAAGTCAACGCCCTCAAGATGACACGCGAGTTCTTGTACAAGTTGCTGGTCGTCAAGGGAACGCCTAAGTGGATTAAAGACGAGGCGCGGTGCTGTCTTAGGCATTATCCGATTGTGATTGACGATACTTATTGCAGTGGGAAGGCGAGCAAGTTAGACTAGGGGCATGTTCAAGGCCTCTTTCAAATTCAATGCGTTTAATCCTTCAGGTTGGTGCTTGGCCTTGAACATCCTGCATCAGCCTGTTGGACTAAACGCATTTAGGAAACAATATGAAAGAATCAAATACATCACCGTGGATGGCGTTCTGGGGCGAAGACTTTAATAGATCAACCATTGGTTGGTCACTAGAGGAGCGTGGCGCGTACCACTTCCTGCTGTGGCATTCATGGTCGTGCGATGGATTGCCACCTGAACTAGACAGGATCTTTAGACTTGACCCAGACCTGAAGCGATTATGGCCGTGCCTTGAATCTAAGTTCCCAATAGCAAAAGATGGGCGCCGCAGGAACCCACGCCAGGAGCGCGGTCGCATGGAAATGATCAACATCTCGTCAGGAAAGAGCAAGGCTGGCAAGTTGGGAGCGTCAAAAAGATGGCAACAAGATAATGGCATATGCCATGCGTCTGCCATACCCTCTGCCATCAGTTTGCCAATGGCAGAACCTATGCGGTCGCAATGGCAAACCGATGGCTATTCACCTTCACCTTCACCTCTACCTTCACTTTCACTTCCATCTCCAATTTCAAGTGCTATAAAACATACGCTCAACGGCTCCGCCGTCGAGCCTGAGTTTGAGAAGAAAAAGTTAGCAAAGAGTATCCCAGCATCCGAGATTGAACGAGTGTGGGAATGCTTTCCACGCAAGGTAGGCAAGTTGAAGTCGCTAGCGCTTATTCGTAAAGCATGTGATTTGGTGGCCATCGAACACGACTTGCTCGACGCTGGTGACGCGGTCGAATACATGATCGAAAAAGTAAATCTGTTTGCTGACGATTGTCGAAAGAAAGCAACCGAGCCACAGTACATTGCACACCCACAAACTTGGCTGAACGGTGGACGGTACTTAGATCCTGTGGTCACAGAATCGCATTAGATGACAGCCACGGCGTTCGTGGCGTGAATTGGTCTGTAGGTATTACCAAAGTAAAGAATCGTTTAAATCGCATTTAACAGAATTGAGCATGACATGGATTCACTACTGATCGGACAGAATTGGGAGTTGAAATTGATTGACAATGTGGCTGACTCGATCCGCAGGTCAAAGTGGCTTGACGGTGACCAGAAGATCGCCATCTTGCAACTTAGTTACGAGTACTCAGGATTGTTTGCTCAGGTGTTGGCGCACCGTTTAACGCTGACAGGTGAGCCGATGCCGATTGAGCCTGTTGACATTCCATACCAGAACGAGTTTGAGGTGGTGTTGCATCCTGACAAACTTGATCCCTACCACAAGTTGATCGTTCTTGACTCAGGGTGCCTGACTGGTGGCAACTTCACGCGGATCAGATCGCAACTTTACAACTACGGCTATCGCCCACAAGACTTGATCTTTGTTTGCTTGGCTTGCAGTACTGAATCGTTCTTCACGCCCGATCATTGCCCTCTGTACTTTGACGGCCGCGCTTCAATGGTTCACTTCTGGTGGGAGTGTAAGACAACTAAGTTTGATTAATATGTGCAGAAATCGCAGAAATTTATACAGGTGCAAGAAATATGAATACAATTTTGATTGTGACTTTGTTGGTCATTATTGCTGCTGAAATCTTTTTAATTGGCTTTTGGTTTGGCAACCGCAGACAGTGGTGGGAATAATTGTCCTATGACGGATAATCGACGATATCCCGACAAAGTGTCGGGAAAAGTGTCGTGATATTGTTGCATAAGTATTGACATTATGTAATGAAAATATGTAACATCTTCTTACATGAGCAGAATCAAAGTGGCACTAAACGAGCATGGATACCGCATTGGTGCAACGCACCAGCGCGCTCGACACTCAGAGCAAGTAGTGGATAAAATTAGAATTATGCATGAAACGCATGGATACGGATACCGCAAGATCAGCGCAATGCTTGGTATTGGGCGGTCTACTGTGCAGAAAGTGTGCAAGTACCTCATTCGCGGACAGGCGCCGCACGAATACAGGGTGATTGATGGCTAAGAAACCAGTAGGCAGACCATTAGGCAAGTTGCCAATACCGCCGTATAACCTTGAACCGCTCATTGCTTGGCTTGCCGCTGGCAAGACTTTGAGGTCTTATTGTCGGCAAGATGGAGCGCCTTCTTACTCGGCGGTTTATGATTGGATGGATAAGGATGATAATTTCGCACAACGCATCGCGCGCGCGCGCGATAGTGGTGTAGATTCAATTGCCGATGAATGCGTTGAATTGTCAGATATTGAACCAGCCGACCAGGTTCAGGCTGCTTGGCGCAGAACGCAGATAGATACGCGGTTGAAACTGCTGGCTAAGTGGTCGCCAAAGAAGTACGGTGATCGCACGGCCGTGGAGCATCAGGGTGGAATTAGCCTGACGGTTGTGACTGGTGTTCCACAGCCTGACGCCATCACAGGACGGAAGCCAGATGCCAAGCAGATCACATGACAAGCACCCATCTAGCAGTGGATTACTCGCCAAGAGAATGGCAAAGAAACTGTCACCACGCGTTGAAGCGATTCAATGTGTTCGTGTTGCACCGACGAGCAGGGAAGACGGAACTGGCAATTATGGAACTGCTCGACAAGGCAATGCGTTTCGACAAAGGGATGGGCTTATTCTTTTATATCGCGCCATTCTTGAAGCAGGCAAAGGCAATTGCCTGGTCGAGAATAAAGCACAAGTTGCAGCCGATGATTGGTACTGGCGCCGTATCGATCAATGAATCTGAGTTGAGTGTGACATTTGGACACAACGGTAGCGTGATCAGGATTTTTGGCGCCGACAATCCCGATGCAATGCGCGGTGTGCGCCTGGACGGCATTGTCATCGACGAGGTGGCACAAATAAAGCCGACTGTATGGGAAGACATTATTCAGCCAACGCTGTCAGATCGCAATGGCTGGGCGATCTTTACTGGAACACCCAACGGCGTCAACCTGTTTAGCGAGATTTTTTATAAGGCGCAGAAGTTGCCTGACTGGCATGCCGCCATCTACACGGTCTACGACACGGACGCTGTGATCGCATCTGAAGTTGAGCGCTTGCGCCGTGACATGACTGAGACATCGTTCAGCCGTGAATACCTATGCGACTTCAACGCTAGCGCGGAAGATCAGTTGATTAGCCTGTCGGATGCGAACACGGCAGCGAATCGTGAGTACGCGGACAAAGACTTTGAGAGTGCGCCCAAGATTGTGGGCGTAGATCCAGCGCGGTTTGGCGATGATCGCAGCGTAATCATCAGGCGCCAAGGGCTTAGGGCGTCTGACATAATGGTGTTTCGTGGGCTGGACAACATGCAACTAGCAGCGCGGGTGGCAATAGTGATGGATTTGTGGGAGCCTGACGCCGTGTTTATCGATGCAGGTGGCGGCGCTGGCGTACTGGATCGCCTACGCCAACTTGACTACGACCCCATCGAAGTCCACTTTGGTGGCAAGGCGAATTTGGAACAGCAGTTTGTCAATCGCCGTACTGAGATGTGGTGGAACATGAAAGAGTGGATCGAGAACGGTGGCGCCATACCAAGCGATCCAATGCTTCGCCAGGAACTATCGACGCCGACTTATTGGTTTGATTCGCAAGGCCGCAAGATGCTAGAGAGCAAAGACGAGATCAAGAAGCGCTTGCAAGGCGGAGCATCGCCAGACATTGCTGACGCTCTGGCATTGACATTCGCATATCCAGTTGGCAAGCGACTGCCGCTTGAAGTGCGAAACAAACTGCGATTAGGCAAGGCGAAAGACTACGACCCATACAGCAAAAACGACTGACGGTACCCATAGAGGAAATCTAATGAGCATAATACGCCAGGCAACGATTGATGATTTGGATCAGATAGTCGATATGGCAAATAGATTCATTGCGTTTGCCCCGCATGGATCACTGATAAAGCACACCACGGATGAGATTACTCACACTGTGCGTCTGTTCTTGGAGTCTGGAATTATCTTTGTCATCGATGTTGATGGCAATGCTGTTGGGATATTGGCTGCGATGATGACAAGCGTGTGGTATTCGCCTTCAACAAAGGTGGCGCACGAAATGATGTGGTGGGTCAACGAAGAGCATCGAGGCACGATTGCTTCCATCAAGTTGATCAAGGCTTACGAGAATTGGGCGCAAGATCAAGGCGCAAAGATCATTGCTATGTGCGACTTAGTAATTGCAGGACACGAACCAGTGGGAACGACATTGAACAGACTTGGATACGAAATGAGTGAACGAACATACATCAAAGGAGCGAAGTAATGCCGCTATTTACAGGTATTGGACTTGCTTTAGGTGCATCTGCCGCCGCCGCCGCCGCTACAGGTGCGGCAGTTGTTGGCGCAGCCGCTGCCGTTGGTGGTCTTGGATACACAATCTCTGCTGGAGAAGAAGCAAGTCGTAAACAAGCAGATGCTTTGACAAGACAAAAAAAGGCGCAAACAGAAGCAGCCAACGCAGCGCAAGGTCAACGGCGAATGAGCGAGATGGCGATCAACAAAGCAAATCAGCAAACACCAAATGTCGCAGGAATCATGGAGTCTGCTAGTGCGGCGCAAGGTGGAGCATCAGGCACCATGCTGACTGGCCCTGGCGGAGTCAATCCAAACGCTCTTGCACTCGGCAAGTCAACGCTCCTAGGAAGTTGATGAGTCAATACCCAGCAAACAACGAGAGTTACAAAGGCGCTCCACAGCGCGAGAAGTTGTTGACTCGTTGGGGTCAACTCCAATCTGAGCGAGCATCATGGTGGGCGCATTGGCAGGAAATCACATCATATGTGTTGCCGCGCAATGGTCGATACTTTAGGCAGGATCGCGACAAAGGATATCGCCGACACAACAGCATCTACGACAACACTGGCACTCGCGCACTGCGAACGCTAGGCGCTGGAATGATGGCTGGCGCCACTAGCCCCGCTCGCCAATGGTTCCGACTTGGTACTGGCGATCCAGAACTAAACTCGTATGCGCCAGTAAAAGTATGGCTCGACGATGTCACAAAACGAATGCAGTTGGTATTCCAGAAGTCGAATACTTACCGCGCCTTGCACACGATGTATGAGGAACTTGGAGCATTTGGCACAGCAGTTTCGATTGTTTTGCCAGACTTTAACAATGTCATACATCATTACCCAATCACGACTGGTGAATACGCTATCGCAACCGATTATCAAGGTCGAGTAACCACTCTCTACCGCGAATTTGAGCAAACTGTATCCCAGATCGTGACGGAATTTGGTTACAAGAACTGCTCGCACTCGGTGCGGAATCTGTTTGATCGCGGCAGTCTTGACCAGTGGATACCCATCATCCACGCAATTGAGCCGCGCACAGATCGAGACACGACTAAGAAGGACAGCAAGAACATGCCGTACAAGTCTTGCTACTTTGAAGTCGGCGGCGACCAAGGCAAGTTCTTGCGCGAAAGCGGATTCAACAAGTTTCCTGCTGTGGTTCCGCGCTGGAGCGTGAGCGGCGGCGACATCTACGGCAACTCGCCAGGCATGGAAGCGCTTGGCGACATCAAGCAATTGCAACACGAGCAACTCCGCAAAGCGCAATGCATTGACTACCAAACCAAGCCACCGCTTCAAGTTCCAACGAGCATGAAGAATCGAGATGTGGAGACGCTTCCTGGCGGGATTTCGTTTGTTGATGGTGGCAGTCAGGGAATCAAGACAGCGTTTGAGGTCAACCTCAATCTGCAACACTTGCTGGGTGACATACAGGATGTGCGTGAGCGCGTACGCGGTGCGTTCTATGCAGACCTGTTTCTAATGCTGGCAAACGCTACAGACACTCGCATGACTGCTACGGAGGTAGCCGAACGCCATGAAGAGAAGTTGCTGATGCTCGGCCCAGTACTAGAGCGTCTCCACAACGAACTACTTGATCCGTTGATTGACATCACATTTGAGAACATGGTCAAGGCAAACATTGTGCCGCCAGCGCCACCAGAACTACAGGGAATGGAACTCAATGTTGAGTTCGTGTCCATGCTGGCTCAAGCACAGCGCGCTATTGGAACCAACAGCGTTGACCGATTTGTTGGCAATCTAGGCGCCATTGCACAGATGAAGCCTGAAGTGTTGGACAAGTTCGATGCAGATCAATGGGCAGAATCGTATAGCGACATGCTTGGCGTCGATCCAAATTTGGTAGTTGCTGGCAAGCAAGTCGCCCTGATCCGCGATGCCCGCAACAAGGCAATGGCCGCTAAGGAACAGGCTGCGATGATGCAACAACAATCAGCCACCGCAAAGAATCTTGCACAGTCACCAACTGGTGGCGGACAGCAAAACGCTTTGATGGATGTAATGAACCAGTTCAGTGGGTATTCAAACCCTTCACCAAGTCAAGTCTAAGGAACAAACAATGCCAATGATCAGCATGAAAATAGAGCCAGCAATGCCTGGTCAAATGGAAATGAATGATTCCAAGTATCCAGAAGAATTGTGCATTGAAATTGAATCTGATCAACTTGCGAAGTTGGGTATCAGCGTCATGCCAAAGATTGGCACCGTAATGATGATCACCGCCAAGGCTGTGGTCAAATCCAACGAAGAAACAGAATTGATGATGGGCAAAGAAACATGCATTGAACTTCAAATCACTGACATGGAAATTAGCAAAGTAGAACAGAACAACAACTTCTCATCCGTTTTATACGGCCCACAATAAGGAATAAATCATGGCAGTACCAACAACAATTTCAATTGCGTCTACACCAAACAGTTTTGAATATGCGGCGGCAATCACGACAAGCGATACTGTCAGCCTGACTGGCATTACTCGCGCCGTGTATGTCGGAGGCGCTGGAAACATTACAGCAATTATGTCTAACGGAGATGCGGTGTTGTTTACGGCAGTTCCTGTTGGAACCGTGCTTCCAATTCGATGCACACGCATCAACGCAACTGCAACAACTGCCACTTTGCTTATCGCAATGTATTGATTATCAAATCTAACAAAGGAACAATTCAATGGCACTCACACAAAAATTTGGCGGTTCACCACTTCTCTACGATGACACAACAGGAAACATCGTTGGCGTAAAAAACCCAAACGGAACAGATTCTCGTTTCATTTTCAAAGAATATCAATCCACAACTGCCGTGACTTTGGTTGAGGCAGCATCCACATTTGTCACTTTAACTATGGGAGCGGGCGCAACCGCCGCTAAGGTTCGTCTCACCAGCGCTGGCGCGCACGGATTGACGACTGCGGTCGCAACCAACAAGAATGTTTATGTGTCGTGGGCTAGTGGTATTGGAGTCAGCGGTCTATACAACTGCACAGTCGCATCAACGGATACTTCTGGTTTGTTTATCGACATTGATTACGCATACTTGTCTTCAACCGTGACAATTTCAATTGCCACGCCTGGCGTAATCACATGGACAGGACACGGCCGTGTTGCCAACGACACTATTCGTATTACCACCACTGGCGCTCTTCCAACAGGATTAAGTGCAAGCACAACTTACTATGTTAAAACTGTTCTTGATGCCAACACATTCACCGTGTCTGCATCATCTAGTGGAACTGTGATTGATACAACTGGTTCGCAAAGCGGTGTTCACACGGCATTTGTGTATTACGGTGTTCCAACCGTAGCCGTTGCCACAACCACCGTAACTATTGCGTCATTTTCAATTGCTGGTCGCGAGATTTCTTACACAGGCGCCCTTGAAATGTTCTCTTTGTTCTCTTTCACAGCCAGCGCCAATGCCAAGACAATCACCATGACTTACGGTGGTCAAACATTCCTTAACACTGGAGCCGTTGGTTCAAGTTATGGAAGTCTTTATGTAAACAAGATTGCATACGCACGAACGCCAGGCACAATGATTTCAACAGCGGCTGCTTCTATTGGACATGGATATTCGACAGGCGCTCTAGCAACGCTGACGGTTGACTATTCAGCGGCTCAAACATTTGCCATCACCGCTATGGCAGCAGTGGCGAATGAAGTGATCACATTGGAGGCATATGACTTGCTTGCACATTGACGGTACCCATATCAATTTTGACATTGATAAAGTTTGGATGTGACTAATTACGATCCGCTCGATCTCAAGGGTCAGGAACGCGACAAGGCAGACAAAGAACTGCGCGCCAAACTGACCAAAGAAAACGAGGAAACGGATTTGAAGTGGATGATGGGTAACAAGCGCGGCCGCAGAATTCTGTGGCGGCTCTTGGATCAGGCTGGCGTGTTTCGTTTGTCGTTCGACCACAACTCCATGCAGATGGCGTTTAACGAAGGCACACGAAACAGTGGATTGAGAATGCTAAACATGATTCACTCGGTAGCACCAGAACTCTACCCAATAATGCTGAAGGAACAGAATGACTCAAGAATCAATGATGACCGAAGCGCCGACAACAACTAACGAAGCCGCTGTCATCACACAAGAATCTGCGAAAGCAGATGTCACTAGCACGGAGACTGGAAAGAACCAGCAAGTCGCGGATGCGACCACTGTTGGCAGTACCGATGGCGACACTAAGGAAGCCACCAAGACCGAAGAGGTCAAGGCTGGCGCTCCTGAAAAGTACGAATTTAAGGCGCCTGAAGGCCGTAATTTCGACAACGAGGTGATCAACACATTCTCGGAAGTTGCCAAGGAATTGAATCTAAGCCAGGAGTCCGCTCAGAAGGTATTGGATCGAGTCGGGCCAAAGATGGTTGAACGACAAATGGCTGAACTTGACGCGATCCGCAAAGGCTGGATTGACTCCTCCAAGGTTGACAAGGAATTCGGTGGCGATGCCATTGATGTGAACATGTCAACCGCAAAGAAGGCACTCGATGCATTTGGTACGCCTGAACTGAGAACGCTACTAAACCAGTCTGGTCTAGGAAATCATCCTGAAGTAATCAGGTTTTTCTTTAGGGCAGGTAAATCTCTTAGTGAAGATACTTTCGTAGGCGCAACAAACGGCGCTGGCTCTGCAAAGGGTCAGCCACGCGACTTCGCTTCGCAAGCATCGATGCTGTACTCCAAACAATAACTCTAACAAAAGGACACTAAACTATGGCTACTCTCGCAATTACAAACCTTACTTTGGCTGATTGGGCGAAACGAACCGATCCAGATGGTCGCGTTCCAGTTGTCGCAGAACTTCTGTCGCAAACCAACGAAATTCTTGATGACGCTGTCTTCAAGGAAGGCAACTTGCCAACTGGTGATCGCGTTGTAATCCGAACAGGATTGCCAACCGTTTACTGGCGCGCACTAAACCAAGGCATTCCAAGCACCAAGTCAACGACTGCACAAGTTGACGAAGCGTGTGGAATGCTTGAAGCGCGTTCAGAAGTTGACAAGGATCTTGCAATGTTGAATGGCAACACTGCTCAGTTCCGTTTGTCAGAAGACACCGCGTTCTTGGAAGCAATGAATCAAACTCAAGCAACCACGATGTTCTATGGCAACCCACAATATGACCCAAAGCAATACTTAGGTCTTGCTTCGCGTTATTCCTCTTTGTCTGGTGGAAATGCAGTAAATGTTATTACTGCTGGTGGTGCAGATGCCGCAGTAAACACAAGCGTTTACTTGGTTTGTTGGGGTGACAATACCGTGTATTGCCCATTTCCAAAGGGTTCCAAGGCTGGCTTGATCCATGAGGATCTTGGCGAGCAAACCGTGTTCAACACTGACGGCCGTATGCAAGCGTATGCGACTCGTTACCAATGGAAGAACGGTCTTGTTGTAAAGGACTGGCGCTATGTTGTTCGTATTTGCAACATCAACACAACCCATCTTCTTGCTGGTACTTCAACTCAAACAACAGCAGTAGGAACAAACATTGTGAAGTTGATGGCTCGCGCTTTGTATCGCATTCCAAACATGGCAATGGGTCGCTGTGCGTTCTACATGAACCGAACAGTTCATTCTGGTCTTTCTATCCAAGCATTGGATCGAACCCAGTATGTTCTCAAGGTTAATGAAGGTCTGTCACAATTTGGTCAACCACATAGTTGGCTGAGTTTCCTTGGAGTTCCACTTCGCAAGGTTGACGCCTTGCTCAACACAGAAGCCGTTGTTGCCTAATTCAAGTCTCTAAGAAAGGACAAACAAAATGATTACTGATTCTTATCTTCGTCTCTCTGATGCTCAGGGAGCAATTACTGCTGATGCTGTTTCCACCAACACTATTGATCTTTCAATCGCTCGCGAAATCGGCGAAGGTGAAGACATTTTTATGGTGTTCACCGTTACGACCACTGGTACTGGTGCAGGAACCGTTGTTTTCTCCGCAATTGTTGACACAGATCCAGCCCTGGCTACATCTGTGACGACACTTGTATCAAGTGGCTCGTATGTTGGAACAGCATTGACTGCTGCTACTTCAACGAATGGTTTGGGAACACAGATCATTCTGCGTCTCCCGCCAGTTATTGGATCGCTTGGCAAGCGTTATCTTGGCGCCAATTACGATGTGACTGGTACTGTCGGCGCTCTTAAAGTTACTTGCGATATCGTTACCGATATATCAGACGGTAAGAAGTTCTATGCGTCTGGTTTCTCAATCACTTAATTTAAGGAGTCATTTATGGCACAAGTTAAAGCAAAGACTGTATGTTTCATCGATAATGCTCTTCGTCAAGAAGGCGATGTCTTTGAATACAACGGAGTTCCAAATTCAAATGTTGTTCTTGTCGGAGCGGCTGATGATGGAATGGCGGATGAACCAAAGGTGAAACAAAAATCACCAAAGGCGAAACGCGATGCTGAAGACTTGGGTTGAAATGACTCGCTAGTTACAAAGTTGCCCCAAAGCGAGGGGAGCAGTTGACCCCTGCTCTCCTCGTTTCTTATCAGGAGATCTCGCATGGCCTCAGTCGTAGACATCTGCAATCTCGCGCTCGCGCACTTGGGCGATGACGCAACCGTATCCAGCATTGATCCACCAGAAGGATCTGCTCAAGCCGAACACTGCAAGCGTTTCTACGCCATAGCGCGGGACACGCTGCTTCAACTGCACAACTGGAACTTTGCAAGCAAGCGCATTGTTCTTGCAGAAGTTGCTAACCCAACAACGCAATGGGATTATGCATACGCAGCACCCGCTGATTGTTCCGTTGTTGTTTCCGTGCTTGCAAGTGATTCAATTGATGACTACTCAGGTCGAATGATTCCGACTGACACTCCGTACTTTCCGCCTGTGGTTGCCGCTGGAATGTACATGCCGCAACCTTACGGCGTTGAATCGGACACTGTTGGCAACAAGGTGATCTACACAAATCAAGAGAACGCAACACTTCGGTACCAGGCACTGATCACAGATCCAACCAAGTTTGACGCATTGTTTGTGATCACTTTAAGTTGGCACCTTGCAAGCATGTTGGCAGGGCCAATCATTAAGGGTGACGCTGGCTCCGCAGAAGCAAAGCGATGCATTCAAATGATGGGTGGATACTTGCAGACCGCAAGAGTATCTGACAGCAATCAGCGTAATGTCAAGCCAGAACACATTGTTCCTTGGACGGCTGGACGCTAACGATGCCGACAACACGCACATTCAATCGATCATTTGCTGGTGGCGAATTGTCGCCAGAAATGTTTGGTCGAATAGACGACACAAAGTTCCAATCAGGTGCCGCCAAGTTGCTTAACTTTATTGCGTTGCCGCAAGGCCCTGCCGTGAACCGACCAGGCACATCATTTGTGCGCGAGGTCAAGTTTAGCACCAAAAAAACTCGACTCATCCCATTTACATACAGCACTACGCAAACAATGGTTCTTGAGTTTGGAGATGGCTATATTCGATTCCACACGCAGGGATCGACACTGTTGGCTGGCACTGGCGCCGCATATAGCGGAGCGACACCGTATGTGGTTGGTGACATGGTCAGTTACGGCGGTTCAAACTATTATTGCATTCTTGCATCGACAGGCAATTTGCCAACCAATGCCACATACTGGTTTTTAATTTCGAGTCCTGCGTACGAAATTCCAAGTCCATACTTGGAAGCGGACTTGTTCGACATTCATCATGTCCAATCCGTAGATGTGTTGACATTGGTTCATCCAAACTACGCGCCACGCGAATTGCGAAGACTTGGAGCCACGCAATGGACACTTGTCAAAATTCCATTTGTTCCGTTTGTGACAACACCAACTAGTGTTGCAGTCACGCCATCCTTTGGTGAAAGATTCGATATTGTTTCTATTTCGCTAGCAAATCCAGGATCTATTGTTTGTTCGTCTGCACACCAATTTGTCAAAGGTGATTCCGTGTATATCAGCGGTGTTGGTGGAATGACACAATTAACAACAGGTTTTTATGTTGTGAATACTGAGGGAACCGCCGCGTTAACTGTAAAGGATTACACAACTGGCGAGCCTGTAAATACAACTTCATTCACCGCATATACAAGCGGTGGCAAAATTGAATATGGAACAAAGATATTTGACATAGAAAACTCATATGTTGTCACCGCTATTGGAGATAACGGAATCGACGAAAGTCTTGCATCTACAAGCGTAAGCACAACAAACAACTTAAATGTAAACGGATCGTTTAACACAATCACATGGTCGTCAGTTGCTGGCGCAATCCGATACAACATTTATAAGATCCAATCAGGTTTGTACGGATACATTGGACAAACAGAGGCTTTGTCATTTACTGACGACAACATTGCACCAGACATGGGAATTACGACTCCCATCTACGACACGACATTTTATGAGAACGGAATAGCAAGTGTCCCAGTAACTAACGGTGGAACTAATTACGCCACGACAAGCACTGGCGGATCATTTTCTGCTGTTACTGTTACCAGTGGCGGAAGTGGATACACCACTCCAACGCTTACGGTTGCAGACCCAACTGGAACAGGCGCTGTATTTACAGTTACTTTATCTGTGGGAGTAATTACAACAATTGGAGTTACGAGTGCGGGTAGCGGTTACACGGCGCCAATATTTGTGCTTGCGGACGGAGGCGCTGGCCCTGTCACAAAGGCTGTTCTTAAGCCTGTCTTGTCTGCGGTTGTAAAGGACGCTGTTGTTCTTGGTGTCACAGACTCGACTGGAACTGGCGCCGTATTAAGCGCGGAAATAAATGGCGGCGTCATTACAAAGGTGAATGTCACAAGTCCAGGCACAAACTACACGGCACCAGTTGTCACAGTAACTAGCGCGGCTGGCGGAACATCGGCAGCGTTTGGTACATCTGTTCTTAGCGGATACAACTACCCTGGCGCTGTCTCGTACTTTGAGCAGCGTAGGGTGTTTGCAGGAACAACAAATTCGCCACAGCAGTTATGGATGACACGGTCAGGAACTGAAAGCGACATGTCGTATCGACTGCCTGTGAAAGATGATGATCGCATATCGTTTAAGGTTTCGGCGCGAGAAGCCAACACAATTCGACATATTGTTCCACTGCAACAGTTAATGTTGCTGACTAGCACGGCTGAATGGCGCGTGTCACCAGTCAACAGCGATGCGATTACGCCAACCACAATCAGCGTACGGCCGCAGTCGTACATTGGCGCCAACAATGTGCAGCCATCGATTGTCAACAACAGCATGGTTTATTGTGCTGCGCGTGGCGGTCATGTGCGCGAACTTGGATACTCATGGCAATCCAACGGATACATCACAGGCGATCTGTCATTGCGCGCCGCCCATCTGTTTGATAATTACGACATTGTGGATATGTGCTACAGCAAGTCGCCGCACCCACTGATTTGGTTTGTTTCATCGACTGGTTTGTTGTTAGGTTTGACTTATGTGCCTGAACAGCAAATTGGCGCTTGGCACCAGCACGACACTGACGGCGTGTTTGAAAGTTGCGCCTGTGTCGCCGAAGGTAACGAAGATCATTTGTATGTCATCGTAAAGCGCACAGTCAACGGCAACTCAGTTCGGTATGTAGAGCGCATGTCGTCTAACGCATTTGACTCTCTTGAGGATTGTTTCTTTGTTGACGCTGGTTTGACTTATGACGGCGCCAACACGACAGCGACAACCGTGACCGTAACTGGTGGAACTGTTTGGGGGCCAACCGAACTGCTGACAATCACAGCGTCAACCCCAATCTTTGCGTTTCCAGCCACGACAGATGTTGGGGATGCGTTTGTGTTTACGGCAATTGACGGAACACAGTACAGGTTGACAATCGAGAGTTGCTCTTCGACCACCGTGGTTCAGGCTCGATCCGACAAAGTTCTGGCGGTGGCGTTCCGCAATGTGCCTATATCCAATGGCGCGTTTGCACGGAATTCTGTTGCAGGACTGTCACACTTGGAAGGCAAGACCGTTTCTATATTGGCGGACGGCGCCGTGTTGCCAAGCGAGGTCGTTGTCGGCGGCTCAATCTCAATTGATCGAGCGGCAGTCAAGATACATGTTGGCTTGCAATACTTCAGCGACTTGCAGACACTTCCGCTGTCATTAAACATTGACGCGTTTGGTCAGGGTCGAGTCAAGAACATCAATCAGGCTTGGGTGCGCGTGTTTCAGTCAAGCGGTTTGTTTGTTGGCCCTACTTCTGACAAGTTGACCGAAGCCAAGATGCGAACTACTGAGCCATACGGATCACCGCCAGCGCTTCGTAGCGATGAAATTAGTGTCAACATCACGCCTACATGGGCGCAGGGCGGTCAAATCTACATTCGTCAGGCTGACCCACTGCCATTGACGATTGTCGGCGTCACAATTGAAGCGGTGGTAGGAGCATAAATATGTCGCAACTAAGTTTTACACAATGGAATTCTCAGATCCACACGGACAGCGCCGCTGGCGCGGTTACTTTCAATCAGGCTGGAATGGATGTTTTAAATCCTTCTGCTGGTGGTGGTGGATTTGCATCTGGTCTTGCTAGTGGACTGCAAACGCTTGGCCCGATCATGGCGATCTTTGGCGCCGCCAACAGCGCAATTGGAACTTTTTACGCAGCCAAGAGCGCGCAAAACCAACTCAAAAGCCAAGCACTCAACCAGCAGTTCCAGTCTGAGATGTCTGCGATTAACGCCAAGAATGCTGAGTTCAGCGCGCAGCAGTCAATGTTGTCAAGCGCCAAGCAAATTGGGCGCTACACAATGGGCGCTGGTCAGGCTAAATCGTCAGCCAAGGCATCGATGGCGGCTCGTGGCATTCAGGGTGGCGTAGGAAGCGCCGCAGAAGTCGTTGGCAGCATGGATTTGATTAAAGAGATTGACAGGATGACTATGTCTGCGAACAGCGTACGACAGGCTGAATCCATTAGGAATCAAGCAATGAACTACCGCAACCAGTCCGTAATGGCTGGCTTGAGCGCCGACAACTTAAACACTTCGGCTGGAACAATTAGCCCATACATGGGAATGTCAACCAGTTTGTTGACTAGCGCCGCCGACATTGGTCAGAACTGGGCGCGCAACAATCGAATCGATCAACTGATCGCAGCCAACTCAAGCGTGAGATCTTAAAATGCCAACAGTACCTTCATCGTTTGTTCCACAGGCTGACATGCAAGGCGGAGGCGAAGTTCCGCTACAGGCGCCAGGCGTTGAGCCAGTCCGCAACTTAGCGGCAGACCAACAGGTGCAATTAGGTCAGGCAATGACACGCGCTGGCAATGTCGCTTGGAGTGTGGGAGCCAACATTCAAGATCATATTGATGAGTCGGGCGCCAAGGCGGCTGATGTTGCGTGGCTAAATTCAACTCAACAATTACTGCACGGACAAGATGGGTATTTCACCAAAGAAGGCAAGGACGCCGAGACAAACTTTCAATCGACTAACAATGCGATGTTAAATTCTGCAAGCGCAATTGCCGACAGTCTTCCAAATGAAATGCAGAAGACATTGTTTAAGCAATCCGTTTCACGAAACTTGTTGTCCGCTCAAGGTCAAGTATTGGATTACAGAAACAAGCAAGCGCGTGTTTATGCGTTGAATGAATCGGAGGCAAGGGCTACGGCATATGCTGGGCAAGCATCACAAGAATGGACAAGCATTGGTCAAAAGGATGAGCAAGGTAATCCAATTGGAAAGCACAATGTCAACCTTGCTGTTGTCGATGTTGAAACAAGCCATATTGGACAATTGCTTGGATACGCGCAAGATTCAGAACAGATGAAAGCGTTGAAACAAAAGTTTAACGGCATCACCGCAAGCGGAGTGGTTGATCGGTTTGCCAAGGATGGCGACTATGTTTCAGCGTCAAACTATTTAAAAGATCAAGATGAGAAGGGGTTGCTTGATGTTAAGACCCGCGAAACATTGACCGACTTTGTAGATAAGAATCAAAAGATTCAATCAACTATTGAGGCCGCCGAAAGCATTGTTTATGAAGGACACGCAAAGTCATTTTCTCGATTTGGTTACAAGCCAGTCATTGATCCAATGACATCAAAGATTGTTGATCAAAAAGATGGCGCAAAGTATGTCGATGAGGGCGTTGATTATTCCGCCGCTTCTGGAACTGCAATTAAAGCGCCACAAGATTCTGTTGTAGAAAGCATTAAAACAGAAGGCAAGTACAACACAATTACATTGCGAATGCGGGACGG
>Ga0209086_10001556_pt1 | contig 18538 bp, 19 predicted proteins | sample M_130207_XF_Meta_FD_187312 | JGI IMG/M metagenome (GOLD analysis project Ga0209086, IMG submission 187312) | Freshwater microbial communities from Lake Montjoie, Canada to study carbon cycling - M_130207_XF_MetaG (SPAdes) (version 2) | ecosystem: Environmental > Aquatic > Freshwater > Lake... | reverse complement strand
AGAATAGGTGCTGTACATTCCGTTGTCTTTGGAGGTTTTGCGGCAAACGAACTTGCTGCAAGAATAAATGACTCTGAAGCAAAATTAATTATTTCTGCTTCTTGTGGTTTTGAACCTGGAAGAACAATTCAATATAAACCGCTTTTAGATGAAGCAATAAGACTTGCAACTCTTAAGCCAAAAAAATGTGTAATATTTCAAAGAGAAAATAATTCTGTGGAATTAGGGGTTAACGATATTAGTTGGCAAGAGTTTATAAAGAATGCAAAAGAAATTGATTGTGAACATATGGACGCTAATGATCCTGCTTACATACTTTACACTTCTGGAACCACAGGAACTCCAAAAGGTATTGTCAGAGACATTGGTGGTCATATTGTTGCTTTAAAATGGTCAATGAAAAATATTTACAATATTAACCCTGGTGATATTTGGTGGTCGGCAAGTGATATTGGTTGGGTTGTTGGTCACTCTTATATTGTTTATGGACCATTGTTTCATGGATGCACAACAATATTATATGAAGGAAAACCTGTCGGAACTCCTGATGCTGGTTCTTTTTGGAGAATAATATCAGAATATAAAGTTAAATCATTATTTACAGCCCCTACTGCTTTTAGAGCTATAAAAAAAGAAGATCCTGAAGGAAAATTTTTTAAAAAATATGATTTATCTAAGTTTGAAATATTATTTTTAGCTGGAGAGAGAGCTGATCCAGATACAATTAAGTGGGCTGAAAACTTATTAAAAAAACCTGTTATAGATCATTGGTGGCAAACAGAAACTGGATGGGCAATAAGCGCAAATTGTGCAGGCCTTGGTTTGTTTAAGACTAAATATGGTTCTGCTGGTAAAGCAGTTCCTGGTTATAACATTCAAATTTTAAAACCTGATGCTACACAAGCTAAACCATCTGAAATGGGAGATGTAGTAGTAAAATTACCTCTTCCTCCAGGAACTTTTCCAACATTATGGAAAGCAGATAAAAGATATAAAGAAAACTACATGGATCCTTATCAGGGTTACTACAAAACTTATGATGCAGGACACATTGATGAAGATGGATATGTGTGGATTATGTCTAGAACAGACGACATTATTAACGTTGCAGGACATAGACTTTCAACAGGCTCGATGGAGGAAATATTATCAGAAAATGCTAGTGTTGCAGAATGCGCCGTGCTTGGAATTGCTGATAATTTAAAGGGTCAAATACCTCTTGGTTTAATTGTATTAAAATCTGGAGTGACAAAAAAACCTGAAGATATTTCAAAGGAATGTATTCAAATGATTAGAGATAAAATTGGACCTGTGGCTGCATTTAAAAATATAGTTGTTGTAAAAAGACTCCCAAAAACAAGATCTGGAAAAATTTTAAGAGGAACAGTTGGTAAAATAGCAGATCAAGTTCCTTATAAAATGCCAGCTACTATTGATGATCCTACTATTTTAGATGAAATTAAATCTTCTTTGATTGAATCCGGAATAATTAAAAATTAGAATTCTAAGGGTTTTCCAAATTTAGTATCAACGATCTTTTTATCCCAAGAAGCAATTTTCCCATTTACAATAGTTCCGATTGGGAAACCTTTTACGGTTTTATTATTAAACGGCGTCCATCTACATCTACTTGCAATCCAATCATTAGTAATTTTAAAATTTAAGCTCATATCAATAACAGTAAGATCCGCATAATACCCTTCTTTGATCTCTCCTCTTTTTTTAATATTAAAAATTTTACAAGGATTAATACTTAATAATTCGACCAGTCTTTTAAATGTAAGTTTTTTATTATTTACATGATCTAACATAATAGGAAGCATAGTTTGAACACCTGTCAAACCAGAGGGGCTCTCAGGATATGGTTTTTGTTTTTCTTTTAATGTATGTGGAGCATGATCCGATCCGAGCACGTCAATAGTTCCATCTAATAATCGTTTCCATAAAATAACCTGATGATCCTTGGTTCTTATTGGGGGATTCATCTGCGCCAAAGTTCCAAGATCATCATAACAATTAGGAGCAAACAAAGTTAAGAACTGCGGTGTTGTTTCAACAGTCACATATTTTTTATTGTTTGCTAAAAAATCTGCCTCTTCTTTAGAAGATACATGTAAAATATGTATTCTTTTCTTATGTTTGTTAGCAAAGCCAACCACTTTTGTAGTAGAAGTTAATGCGACCTCAGAGTCTCTCCAGACAGGATGGGTCTTGACATTCCCCTTTTCGATTAAAAATTTTTTCTTTTGTAACAAATCATCGTCTTCAGAATGGATTGAAACAACTCTTGGGCTTATTCTAATAACTTCTTCAATAGCTTCGTCTTTTTTTACAAGCAAAGTTCCAGTGGATGAACCTATAAACATTTTGATTCCACAACATCCTGCTAGATTTGTAGTTTGTTTTATAAACTCAAAGTTATTCTCTGTTGCTCCAAAATAAAATGCGTAATTGCAATACATTCTATTTTTTGCTCGATCTAATTTATCTTGAAATCTTTCAAAATTATCAGTGGCTGGGTTAGTATTAGGCATTTCAAAGACAGAAGTAATCCCTCCTAAAATTGCAGCTTTACTACCGCTCTCTAAATCTTCTTTGTCTGGATTGCCTGGCTCTCTAAAGTGAACCTGAGTATCTATCGCACCTGGAATAATTGTAAGACCTTTAGCATCAAGAACTTTATCTGCACCTTCATTGATTAAGCCTATTTTAATAATTTGATTATCTTTAATTCCAATATCAGTTTGTGTAAGATTATCATTTATAAAACAATGCCCGTTTTTTATAATTAAATCATATATATTGGACATCTAAAATTTAATACACCAAAGTAGATAAACGTACAATAATGGAAACAAATAAAGCTTATATAACTTCCAAAGGTTTTATTAGTGTTAAAGGTGAAGATAGTATCGATTTTATTCAAAATATTATTTCTAACGATATTAAAAAAGTAACAGATAATAACTGTATATTTTCTTCCTTATTAACTCCGCAAGGAAAATTATTATTCGAATTTATTATTTTTAAAACTAAAAATATTTTCTTAATTGAATGTAATAGCGAATTAATAAAAGAATTATTCAATAAACTCTATAATTACAAATTAAGATCTAAAGTCGAAATTAAAATTGAAAATGATTTAATAGGTATTGATATACCTTTTACAAAATTTAAAAGTCTTAATATTAACAAATTAAATCTAATTAATTATAAAAATTACCTAATTTTTGAAGATCCAAGAATAAAAAATACTTTGGCAAGAGCAATTATAGAACAACATAAAATAAAAGAATTTTTGAGCGATCTAAATATTGAGTTATCTAATGAAAAATATTTATTAGAAAAAAAACTATTTGATCTAGGAGTGCCGTCTAAAGATATTCAAAAATTACAAAATCAATTATTTTCTCTTGAGGCAAATTTGCTTGAATTAAATGGAATAGATCAAAAAAAAGGATGCTACATTGGTCAGGAGAATACTGCTCGAATGCATTTAAAAAACAAAGTCAATAAAAGATTATTCGCACTCCAAACTATAAGTGGAAAAGTTAAAGAAGGGCAAAAAATTACTTTGGATAACGAAGAGATTGGAAAAGTTTTAATAGACGATTTATTTCCTTTTGCTTTAATTAAAATTAATAAAGACAGCAAAAATTTAATTAGTGATAAAGAATTAAAAACAGAGACAGCCTCTATAAAAATTAATATCCCAAACTGGATGCTTATCTAAGGAAATAGCGTCATTTTAACTAATTTAAATATTAATTTTACTATAATAACTTAGTCAATTATCATTTATTAATTATTAAAATTTATGAGTTCCCAACTAGAATTTACAAAAGAAATTAAAAAAAATACCGCAGGTATTTATCAAAAAATAAAATCTGTTGTACCGGCATTAGACTGGCCTCTACACGCTCCTTATATTTATAAAATCAACGAACTTAAAAAAAAGAAGAACGCAGTTATTTTAGCCCATAACTATCAAACTCCAGAAATTTATCATGGGGTTGCTGATATTATTGGTGACTCTTTAACTTTAGCAATTGAAGCTGGAAAGACTAAGGCGGATATTATTATTATGGCTGGTGTTCACTTTATGGCTGAGACTGCAAAAATAATGTCTCCTAATAAAAAAGTTCTTATTCCAGATCTGAAAGCTGGGTGTTCCCTTGCTGAATCTATTACCGCAGAAGATGTTAGAAAATTAAAAAAACAACACCCAGGCGTTCCGGTAGTCACTTATGTTAATACGTCTGCTGAAGTGAAAGCTGAAACAGATGTCTGTTGCACTTCAGCTAATGGCGTAAAAGTTGTTGAGTCCTTAGGAGTAAAAGAAGTTATATTTTTACCAGACGTCTATCTTGCAAAATATGTTGCTTCACAAACTAAAGTTAAAATTATTCCTTGGCATGGAACATGCATGGTTCATGAACAGTTTACAGCTGAAGAATTAAATCAACTTAGAAACAGTTATCCTGGTTTAGTTATTGTTTCTCATCCTGAATGTCCTCCTGATGTGATTAAGGCTTCTGATTTTACTGGCTCAACATCTGGAATGATTCAATATGTTAAAAATAACAAACCTAAAAATGTATTTTTAGTCACAGAGTGTTCAATGAGCGATAATGTTCAGGTAGAAAATCCTGAAATCAATTTTGTTAGACCGTGTAATTTATGTCCTCATATGAAAAGAATACAATTACCAAAAATCTACGATTGCTTAATAAATGAAACAAATGAAGTTTTGATTGATAAATCTATTATAGAAAAAGCAAAACTTCCTATTGAACGTATGATTAAAGTTGGTCGCCAATCTAGTCTTGCCTGATGGAAAGTTTACACACTACTGACGTTATTGTTGTTGGATCTGGAATCTCTGGATTAATGACTGCCATCTGTCTTTACCCAAGAAAGGTTACTTTAATTTCTAAAAAAAAATTAGGTGAAGCTTCATCAAGCGCTTGGGCTCAAGGGGGAATTGCTGCTGCCGTTGGTAAAGATGATAGTCCGAAAATTCACTTTGAAGATACAATAAAAGCAAGCTCAGGCTTAAGTGATGAAAAAATTGTTAAAATTATAACTGAAGAAGCATCTTCTATTATTAAATTTCTAGAAGAAAAAGGAGTAAATTTTGACAAAGATGATCTTAAAAATTTTTTAATGTCTCAAGAGGCTGCTCATAGTAGACGTAGGGTATTAAAAGTAAACGGCGATAGTTCAGGAAGAGAAATTATAAAAACTTTGATAAATAACATTCAAAAGTTAGAAAATATTACTATTCTAGAGGATGTTACCGTTGATGAAATTATATCTGAAAATAATAAAGTCCTTGGTTTAATAGGTCGTCATGTTGGAAAAAATATAGTTAATAATTTTACATTTTTTAAAGCACCTAATGTTGTTCTTGCAACAGGAGGTCTTGGTAGTATTTACGAACACACGACAAATCCAAGAGATATTTATGGTGAAGGGATTGCAATGGCAGCAAGAGCCGGTGCTGTTCTTTCTGATATGGAATTTGTTCAATTTCATCCAACAGGAATGGATGTAGGGCTTGATCCAACTCCTTTATTAACTGAAGCGCTTAGAGGTGATGGTGCTAAACTAGTTGATGAAAATGATAAAGAATTTATGACGTCAATTCATCCAAGCGCGGATCTTGCGCCGCGCGATATCGTTGCTCGTGAACTGCAAAGATTAAAAGATCTTGGTCACTCAACATTCTTAGATTGCAGAAAATTCTCAGATGAACAACTGCAAACATTGTTTCCAAGTGCTTATAATTTTTTAAAAAAAGCTAATATTGATTTTACTAAAGAGAAAATACCCGTAACCCCTGCCGCCCACTATCACATGGGTGGTGTATTCGTTGATGAAAATGGAAAATCATCTATTAAAGGTCTTTGGGCTTGCGGTGAGGTTTCTTCAACGGGTGCACATGGAGCAAATAGACTTGCTTCTAATTCTCTACTTGAAGCTTTTGTTTTTGGCAAAAGAATAGCAACTTCTATTAATTCTGAGGTTCTTAACAAAGCTGAAGACAAAAATATTAATTTTCAAAAATATTTACCAAAAGAAAAAACATCGTCACGAATTAGAGCAAAAAAATATATTTGGCAGCTTAGAAATATTATGAGTGATCTAGTGGGTGTTTATAGAAATGAACAAAAACTTAAAAAAGCATTTGTTGAAATTGATAGAATAGAAAGAGAAGCAAAAGATTTATCTGCTAAACTCAAAGATATGATTTTAGTATCAAGATTAATCACTTATTCGGCGTACTTGAGAAAAGAAAGTAGAGGAGCCCATTTTAGAAGTGATTATCCAAAATCTAATGAGAAGTTTTTATTTAGAAAACAAATTACTTTAAAAGAAATGCAAGAATTCTTAAATAAAAAAGAATATATAGAAAAAGTTGCTTGATGGATGTCAAAATCTAAACTTATCACAAGCGGTTATATAAAAAGCATTGTTGGCGCAGCATTATTTGAAGATCAAGCTCAAAAAGATATTACGACTGATCTTTTAGTAAATAAAAATTCTATTACTTCTGCAAAAATTGTTGCAAATCAGGATGGAATTATTGGTGGATTAGATTTTGCAGATGAGGCTTTTAAACAGATTGATAAAAAAACAAAATTAAAGAAAAAAGTTCAAGAAGGATCTTCCATAAAAAAAGGTGATATTATTGCTGAAATTAAAGGATTAACTGGTTCTATTTTAAAATCAGAAAGAACAGCGGTTAATTTTTTAAGCTTAATATCAGGTATTGCAACAAAAACCCATTATTACGTTAACTTAGTTAAAGACTATAAAATAAAAATTTGTTGTACTAGAAAAACTTTGCCAACACTTAGAGCTATTCAAAAATATGCTGTAACTCTTGGAGGGGGTACAAACAATAGATTTAATTTATTTGATGAAATATTTATAAAAGATAATCATATTTCTGCATCACAAAACATATTTGATCTCGTGCAAAATGCTTTAAGACTAAATAGGAGTGGCAAAATTATAACAGTAGAAGTCGATACTTTAAGTCAACTAGAAGCTATTCAAACACTTAATTTTAATAGATTATTATTAGACAATATGAGGCCAGATGAAATTAAAAAAGCTTTAAGTATGGTCGGCAGCAAATACGAAACTGAAGCTTCTGGCAATATTAATGAAAAAAATATTCTTGATTATGCAAAGACGGGTGTGAATAGAATTTCCGTTGGAAGACTGACCCATAGCCCACAAAATCTAGATATTTCCCTAAACTTTAATTAAATTTAATTTTAGCAACTAAGATTAAAAATGCTAAAAATAAAGTTACAATGTTTGCAAATATTATAGGTAAATTATTGGTTAACACTCCATAGACTAACCAACTAGCAACGCCCATTGTAAATATTAAAAACATCCACAAAGAAACATCTTTGGTGCTTTTAGTTTTCCAAACTTTATAAGCCTGTGGAACAAAGGCAATTGTTGTACAAAAACCAGAAAAGAAACCAATATAAGTTATGTATTTTTCCATTAATTAACCAAACTTAAATCTTTTTTATAAACAGAACTTTGAACTTTAAATAAATTAAGCAAGGTATGAGGAAGGTAATCATGATTTAATTCTTTATTAGCGATGTTTTTAATTTTAGATAAATTAATATTTTGGTTTTTAACTATTTGATCTGAAAGCCATAAAACCATTGCAAAGTTTGTTTGTTCTTTGGGTGCAATTTTTTTTGGAAGGCCATGCAAATAAATGCCGTTCTCCCCTAATGACTCTCCATGATCTGAGGCATAAAACATGAATGTATTATATTCTTTCTTTTCTTTTAAAATATCTATCAATTTTGAAAGTACGTAATCTGTATAAACAATAGTATTATCGAAAGCATTGTTCAGTTCCTCTTTACTACAGTTTTGTGGGGTGTCGTTGTTACAAAAGGGTTTAAATTTTGCAAATTTTTCAGGAAATCTTTTATAATACCTAGGGCCGTGCGATCCCATGGTATGCAAAACAATTAAAATATCTCCTTTGTTATTTTTTAGAATTTGATTTGTTGTATCTAATAACTTCTCATCTAAAATGGTATTTTTATCTTCCCCTCCAGAACTTGTAATAATATTAAGTGTTTCGATTCTTGTGCAAACATTTTTGCAACTTGAATTATTATTAACCCAAACAGTTTTAACGCCGGCAAAAGATAAAACATCAAGGACATTGCTCTGATTTTTTGCCTTTGATTGAGTGTAATTTTTTTCTCCATTTAAGAAAAACATACATGGAACTGAGTAGGCGGTTGCGGTACCACATGATATTGTGTTCTTAAAACTAAAGACTCCTTTACTCTTTAAATAAGAGTTAGTTTCTTTTTGATATCCATTTAATGAAAATCTATCTGCTCTAGCTGTCTCTCCAACAACCATAATTCCAATAGTTTTTTTTCCAGTTTTTATTAATTTCGCATCCTCTCCTAATTTTGTAAATTTAGTCTCCCCTTCCAAAGATAATTTTGCTAATCGGTAAGTAGAAGTTAAGGTGTATAAAGGAGTGATATATTGATTAAGCGTATTATTTTGTCTTGTAATAAAACTTACCTGTTTAAAGTTTGCAAAAGTTATGACCGCAACTATTAAAAAAATAGTTACAGTAGAAGATAATCTTATAAGTAAATCTCTCTTAAAAGATCCATATTCAATCTCGATAAAATAAATAATAATACTTGGAATAATACCGAGAAAAAAAATATGAATAAAAAAACCAACAGACATTAAGTCCATAGCTTCTTTAACATCCGTTTGAAGAGTATTAATGATCATCTGCTCATCAACCGTCACTCCAAATTGATGGTTATAAAAACTTAAAACTGCTGAAAGAATAATTAAAAAAATTGCTAATGGTTTGAGAACATACTTTTGTCCAAAAATTAGCAATAAAATTGAAATTGCTGAAATTATTGCAATAATAATTGCAAAAAAGAAATAAATGGATGCGAAACTTGAAAATCCAATGTTCCCATGAAGAATTTTTAAAAACTTTAGATTAAAAGCAAAGGTAATAAAGAGCGAGGTAAGTAATATAAAATAATAAAATTTAACTTTCTTTCTTAAAAAAGACATTTAAATACTTTTCTTAATTAAAAGATTCTCTATTCTTATATTTTTTTCTATTACCTGCATTAAAATTTCTATCTTTAAAGTCTTTAGATTTTTTACTAAAAAATTTTGGCTTTTCTCTGTCACTTTTTCTTCTATAATCTTTTTCGCCACCTTCTATTGGTTTGTGCTCTTTAAAACCTTCAATATTTTTAGGCTTAAATGCTTCTGTATATTTATTTCCTCTAAATCTATCTGTGGGCTTATTTTCTCGAGATCTTTCTGCTGGCTTATTGCCTCTAAATCCTTCTGAAGATCTACTACCACCAAAACTAGATCTGCCTCCTCTATTTCTTTCTCTTCCACCACCTCTTTTTTTATTTTTATAATCCCTTTGAAATCCACCACTTCCTGTTCTGCCTTTAGAGAAATTTTCTTTGTTTTTAGTTGGATCTAATAATCTCTCAATAGCATTCCACTTTTCTCTATCACTACTAGTGATGAAAGATAAAGAAGAACCCTCTGCTCCTGCTCTGGCAGTTCTTCCGGTACGATGAATATAATCTTCAGCAACTTGGGGAAGGTCATAATTGATGACATGTTCAATATGAGGAACATCAAGGCCTCTTGCTGCAATATCTGTTGCAACCAGTATAGTAAATTTCTTATTTCTAAAAGCGCTCATCACAGTAGTTCTTTTGCTTTGTCTTAAATTTCCATGCAAAGCGTCTGCTTTAAATTTTTCTTTACAAAGTTTAGCTGCTAAATTTTTTGAATTATGTTTTGTTTTAACAAATACTAAAATTGAGCCAGTTCTTTGCTGTAATTGCTTAATTAACTCCTGATATTTTTGCTCTTGTTTTATGTGAATAACTTCTTGTTTAATTTTAATAGATGGCACATTCGTTGCCCCTATAGAAACTCTTTCAGGATTTTTTAAATATTTAGATGACATTCTAACAATCTCTTCAGGTATAGTTGCTGAAAACATTAGTGTTTGTTTTTTTGCTGGCAGGTGTTTTAATATTCTATCAATTTGAATTCCAAAGCCCATATCAAGCATACGATCTGTTTCATCTAAAACTAAAAAACCTGTATCTGATAATTTTAATGACTTTCTGTCCAAGTGATCATTAATTCTACCTGGTGTTCCTACGATAATTCTTGGACGTGATTTAAGTTGTCCTAACTGTTTATGCATCGACTCTCCTCCAATTAAACACGCTGCTTTAATTGGATTATTTTTTCCAAGCAATTGAATAATTACGGCTATCACTTGGTTTGCAAGTTCACGCGTTGGAGTTAGCACTAGAGCAGAACCTTGTTTTGCTCTAGTTAACATTTCAATTAGAGGAATACTAAACGCTGCAGTTTTTCCTGTTCCAGTTTGCGCTGAACCTAAAATATCACGACCTTCTAAAGCAAGCGGTATAGAACTTATTTGTATAGGAGTTGGCTCTATAAAGTTCATTCGCGCCAATGAATTTTTTAAGTTTTGTGAAAGGCTAAAGCCTTCAAAGTTAATCATTTAAGTTTGGGAAAGTTGTAAGTAAAAATTTAATAAAATTATTTAATAATAAAATGTAACACTTATCAGTTAACAAGCTTATTTAAAGCTTTATTGAAGGGTAATTTGGCTTTGTTTCACCAAAATCGATTAAGAAGCTATTTTATTGTGTTCTAAATACTTAACTTTGTCACTATCTAATCTTTTAATTTTTTCTTTTTTATTTTTTTGAACATGGCCAGAAATATCAGCCCCTTCTAAAACAGTTAAATTATTTTCAAAACGAAGGTTCCCCCTAACAACTCCTTTGCCCCCAATATAAATATTTACAGACTCAATATTACCAACCATACAACCCAAAACCTCAACATCCTCTGCTTGAACTAATCCTTTGACACTCCCAGACTCTAATATTGTTAATTTTTTTGCTTTAATATTACTTTTAACTTTTCCAGCAATCTCAATTTCTCCTTTGCAATCTATTTCTCCTTCAAAACGTAAATTTTCACCTAAATGTGAAAAACCATGAACCTGAGATTTTTTATCTGATTTAAAAAACATTATTATTCCTTGTGATTATTTTTTATTTTTTTCTTGTTGAACATCCAATTTCTAATTGTGCGCCCTCATCAACGACTAGATTTCTATGAGATAATTTGCCACTAACTTTAGCTGAATTATTTAAATGAATTCTATCTGAAGAAAGGTCACCTGTTACTTGCCCTCCTACTTCAATATTATTATCTGATGTTAGATTGCCTGTAATATTTCCATTTTGATGAATAATAATCTCTTCAGCCTTAATGTTTCCCACAACTATTCCGTCAACAGTAATGCTATCTTTTTCAATAATATTACCGTGGAATTTTGTATCTTTTAAAATAACTGATGGCATATAAATTTAAAATGCCTATTAAATCGAGAGTAAAAGAATTAAGATACAATATATTTTATATATAGAAGTTATATAGATATTTTAAGAAAATATATGAAAAATATGATAATTATAACATTATGAAAAGAATTGAATCTTTATTAGAAAAAACAATTTTTGCATCACGTTGGATACTTGCTCCTTTTTATTTAGGACTATCTCTTAGCCTTCTTGTTTTATTATATGAATTCGTCCATGAAATTATTGATTTTATAAAAATTGTTAATTCCACAGATATCGCTGGTGTTTTGCTTTTTATTTTAAGTCTTGTTGATATTTCCTTAGCTGGAAACCTTTTAATTATTGTTATCTTTTCTGGATATGAAAACTTTGTATCAAAGATTGATGTTAAAAATCATGAGGACAAACCTGATTGGATGGGTCATGTTGACTTTACCGATCTTAAAATTAAATTAATTTCTTCAATCGTTGCAATATCAGGAATTCATCTTCTAAAAATATTTATGAATTTAAATAATTACGATAAAGATAAAATTATTATGTACGTTGTTGTTCATCTTACTTTTGTTGCAAGCGGAGTTCTTCTTGCCTTGATGGACTTCATCATGAGCAAAAGCGTTAGAAAGCACAAAAAACAATAAAACCGTAGCGATGACTAAATGCAATTGTCATCAGTTAATAATAGTTAAATCTTGAAGATTAGTAAGATTTAATTACAGTGCAATTATGAAGCAAGATTACTCAGTAAAAGACATCTTAAATGCGGTAGATGATATTTTAAAAATCAAATCTACTGAAGAATCAAAGAAAAAAATTGCAAAAGAAACTTCTGTAAAAGATATTTTAATACTTAAACCTATTCAAGAATCAACAACAAAAATTATAAATAAAATTTATGCGAAAAATGATACTGAAAAAGAAATAATAAATAATCCAGAATCAAAAAAAATAAATGAGATGAAAAAAAAATATGATTTATTAGTAGTAAATAATGCTAAAGATATTCTAATATTAAACCGTATTATTTTTAAATGATTATTGAGTGCGCTTGTAAAAAATATAAGTTTGCAGTCAAAGCTGAAGAAATTGGTATTAATGGTCGAGTAGTTCAGTGTGGAGTTTGTGATCAAAAATGGTTTCAAGAACCAGCGAGTTCTGAAGAATTTAAAGTTTTAAGAGAAAATCATATTAAAGAGCAGGAGGAAAAAGTAAAAGCTAAAAATCAAAAACCAATAAAAGAAAAATCTAGTAAGAACTATATTCCAATTAAATATGAAAATAAAAGTAAAACAAATTCTAATAAAATCTTTTTAATTATTCTGGTTATTTCTATAATTGGTATAGCGTTTAGCTTTGAAAACAGAGAGTATATACTTAGTAAAAATCCTGAACTTGCTGATTTTTTTATTCTTTTAGAAGAGTTTGTTGAATATTTAAAAAAATATTATTCAGATATTATAGAAGTATTTATACCGCAAAAAAAATAAAAAATTTATGAGCTTAATTACTGGTCTAATACTTTTTGTAGTTGGAATTATTGGAACTATTCTTTTTTTTGTATTCTTGACTTGGGTTGAAAATAATAAAAAATAATTAAGAACAAAGCTTAGAAATTAAAAAATAAAGCTCCATCCCTTTGGTTTGATAAGAATAAGCAACTGCTAAAAGAAATAAAGCAAAACTAACCCATAAAAAAATTGCTGATTTTTTCATACTGTTTGTCTTTCTAGTTTTGTTATTGCTTTTTCTTCAATTGGATAATTAATAATTGCTCCAAATACCCCAAGTGCAATTGAAATATACCAAACAATATCATAAGAACCTGTCACGTCATAAACCTTACCTCCCAACCAACCCCCTAAGAAAGCTCCAACTTGGTGAAATAAAAAAGCAATTCCATAAAGCATGCTCATATTTTTAACACCAAAAACTGTAGTAATTGTTCCTTGAGTAGGTGGAATTGTCGAAAGCCAAAGTATTCCCATTAAAGATGCAAATAAATAAGCTGTTAAATTTGAAACTGGAAATAAAATAAAAATTAAAATAATCACCGCTCGTGAAGCGTAGATAAAACTTAAAATTAAAGGCTTTCTAATTTTAGATCCTAAAAGTCCTGCATAATAAGTTCCAAAAATATTAAATAATCCTATTAAAGCTAAAACAATAGTCCCAATTTGTGGTGATAGACCTCTGTCAATTAAGAATGCAGGAGCATGTGTCATAATAAAAAGAATATGAAAACCACAAACAAAAAATCCAAAACATAACAGCCAAAATCCTTTATGATTAAAGGCTTCTGTTAATATTTCTCCTAAAGATAAATCTTGAGTGCTTGTTTGTTGAATTGGCTTTTCAAACATAGGAACTGCAAGAACTAACATTACAAGCGTAAAAATAGACAAGATTCCAAAGGCTAAAGTTGGTCCAAAGTTTTGCAATAATGCTAATGATGCTGGCAACATTATAAATTGTCCAAGAGACGCACTCGACATTGCAATTCCGATTGAAATACTTCTTTTCTCAGGAGTTACAGATCTGCTAATTGCTCCAAAGATTGGAAATGTGACACCTGATATTCCAATTCCTAAAATTCCTGATGCAATAACAAATCCTGTTTGGGTTGAAAGGAAACCCATTAAAAATAAACCTAGAGAATAAAGAATACTTCCAACAAATACGACAAGACCGGCTCCAATCTTGTCAGAAATTCTACCGGTAAAAGGTTGCCAAATTCCCCACATTAAATTTTGAAAGGCAAGACCCATTGCAAACACTTCTCTACCCCACTGATTTTTTTCGCTAACAGGAATCAAAAAAATTCCAAAAGAATGTCTAATGCCAAATGCAAGTGCTAGTAGAATAGAGCCTGCAATAAGCACAAATATTGGCTGTCTAAATTTATCTAATACTTGAAACATGCTTATTAACTAATAACATTATTTGAAAAATAATAAATTTATATAATGAGCAATAGAGTATTTCGAATTTTATTTGGTCTATTAGTTTTCTCTGCGGTAGCAATGTTAACCTATTATCGTGAGACGGATGTAACTCCTTTTAATAGTGATTTGTTTTTCTGGGCGTTATTATTTGGATCGATTGCAGCATTTATCGATGGAAGCTTGGGAATGGCTTATGGAGTAACAGGCACAGCTTTTTTGCTAGGTTATGGAATTTCCCCTATTAAAGCAGTTGCTTATATTCATATAGCTGAAATTTTTGTCTCAGGATCGTCTGGATTAAATCACTGGAAAATTGGAAATGTTGATACTAAATTATTTAAAAAACTTCTAATACCTGGAATCATTGGAGCTATTCTTGGAGCTTTAGTAATAACTAAAGTTAAAATTTCTTATTTATCAATCGTAATTTCTATTTATTTATTATTTATGGGAATATTTCTAATTGCAAAAGCTTATGCAAAAATCAAATTACAAATTAAACAAAAAAATTCAGTTGTTTTACCTCTTGCAGTAACTGGTGGATTTGTAGATGGCGCTGGAGGCGGTGGTTGGGGTCCAGTTGTTGCAACAAGTTTATTGGGTGGGAAAATGATGCCAAGAAAAGTTATTGGAACTGTTAATGCTTCTGAATTTTTTATTAACTTAGCATCAGCAACTACTTTTTTATTTTTAGTTAAAATTACAGACTGGGAAGCTTTAGCTGGACTTATAATTGGTGGTTTCTTAATAACTCCTTATGCTGCAAAAGCTACTTCGAGAATGAGTGTTAAAATGATTTTAACTGTTGTTGGCTGCCTAATAACTGCTTTAAGTGTGAGAAAAATTTATATATTTTTTTTCTAAGCTAATTAGGAATATGTATTGGGTGCCATCCCCAAATTAACATAATAGCAATAAAACCAAGAATATAAGCTAATGTTACGTGCCATCCTTCTTTCACCCAACGGCCTACAGATTTTGCTTCAGGAAATAAATTAGAAACTGCAACGCCTGCTGATGATCCAAACCAAATCATAGATCCGCCATATCCAACTGCATAGGCAAGCACTCCCCAGTCATAATTATCTTGTTTGATTGCAAGTGCAGTTAATGGAATATTGTCAAAAACGGATGATAAAAATCCAAGTCCAAATGTTGAAAGCCATGAAGCGAGTGGAAGTTTTTCAACTGGCATCATTGAAGCTGTCAGAACTAAAGAAAGCAAAAATATACTTCCTTTAAATGCCCCGGGAATTACTGACCAATCAGGAGCTCGAAGCGGAACCATAACAAATAACGCAACCCAAACAGATGCTCCGATAAACGGAAAATAATCTGCTAAATGATTAAATTTTATGTTTACAACTACATTGGTTACAATTGCTGTTGCTAAAATTACAAACACAATAATAATTCTCGACCAATCAAGATTATGTTCTGATTTAGAACTAACGATTAATGGTTGGTATGAATGCTGTTGTTTTGCAGCAAAATAACCAGAAACAAATAAAGCAACTACTGCTGCAATGTAGGCATGAAATACTTCAATTGGAGGAACTCCAGCTAACCACATCATAGTAGTCGTGGTATCACCAACAACGCTTCCTGATCCTCCAGCATTAGATGCCGCAACAATTGCAGCGAGATAGCCAATGTGTACTTTTTTTTGAAAAAGTTTTGATGCGATCGTTGCGCCAATAATGGCTGCTGCGATGTTATCTAAAAATGAAGATAGAACAAAAATAATGGCTAGTAGAGCAAATGCTCCTTGCCATCCTTTTGGTAATATTGTTGAAACAACTTCTGTCACATTACTTTTTTCAAAATGATTAGAAAGTAATGCAAAACCAACCAGTAAAAGTAAAAGATTAGTTATAATAACCCATTCATGAATTAGATGACCTGCAAAACCATTAACACCTGGTCCTGTTTTAAATCCTGCGAACCCAATTTTATATAAGCTCACAATAGCAAGGCCAATAAGGGCAGTCTTTAAAACATGATTATGAAATAACGCTACAAACAATAAGATTAGAGCAAAAAAATAAAACTCTATAGGAATTCCTAAGAACATATCAGATTACATTATCATTAAAAATTTTTAGTAAAACAGTATTTCTTAACTTATAAATTCTATCGTTTAAAGAATAAGAGTTAATATTAAAAAAAAATACACGCATAGATTTAAATTAGTTATGCTCAAACTTTATAATTCATTTGTTTACTAAAAAAATTTATGTAAATTATTAAAAAATTATGAAATTAATAACAGCAATAGTTAAGCCTGAGCAGGCAGACAACATAAAAAGAAAGTTAAATGAAATTGGAATACATGGTTTAACAATGTCTGAAGTAAAAGGCTATGGAAGACAAAAAGGACACACAGAATTTTATAGAGGTTCAAAGTATGAAGTTACATTTTTACCAAAAACTAAGCTTGAAATCGCAGTCCCAACTTCCAAACTAAAGAAAGTTATTGATACTATCGTTAACACAGCGCGAACTGGAAAAATCGGAGATGGAAAAATATTTGTAACAACTCTTCAACAGGTCATAAGAATTCGCACTGGTGAAAAAGGTCCAAAAGCAATCTAGATGACTATAAATTTTGGTCATACTGCTTGGATATTAACCTCTACTGCTTTAGTCTTGTTTATGACTCTTCCGGGTCTTGCCTTGTTTTATGGTGGTTTGGTTAGATCTAAAAACACAATTTCTGTTCTAGCTCAATGTTTTTTAATTGCTACCCTAACCTCTATTATTTGGGTTGTTGTTGGTTACAGCTTATCTTTTTCTGGTGAGGGACTTTACATTGGTAATTTCGATAAATTTTTATTAAAAAATATTAATATAACTAGTCTTACTGGCGAAATACCTGAACTTTTATTCGTAATGTTCCAAATGACTTTTGCAATTATTACACCAGCATTAATTATTGGCGCGTTTGTTGAGAGAATAAAGTTCTCTGCAGTTTTTCTATTTACTTTATTATGGGTAGTATTTGTTTATGTGCCAGTAGCTCATTGGGTTTGGGGCAACGGTTGGCTTGCTAAAAAAGGTGTTTTAGATTTTGCAGGAGGACTTGTTGTTCATACTACAGCTGGAGTTTCTTCATTAGTTATTGCTTATTTTTTAGGTAGAAGAAAAGGTTTCCCTAAAATAGCTCACCCTCCTCACAGTCCTGTACTTGCAATGATTGGAGCTTCGATGCTTTGGGTTGGTTGGTTTGGATTTAATGCTGGCTCCGCTTTGGCTGCTAACGGTAATGCTGCAATGGCAATGCTTGTAACTCATTCTTCTGCTGCAACAGCTACATTAACTTGGATGTGTATTGACTGGTATAAAAATGGAAAACCAGGATTGATTGGTATTATTACTGGAATGGTTGCCGGACTTGCAACTGTTACGCCTGCATCTGGTTATATAGGACCAATGGGTGGGATTATTCTTGGATTGTTATCAGGATTTATTTGTTACTGGTTTGTAGGATTTATAAAATTTAAATTAAAAATAGACGACTCTTTGGATGTATTTGCAGTCCATGGCGTTGGTGGAATTTTAGGAACTTTATTGGCAGGAATTTTAGCAACTAATACATTTGGTGGTTTAGGAATAGAAAAGTCCGCTTTTGATCAAACAATTGTCCAGTTTATAGGAGTTATATCCGTTGCAATTTTTGCTCTAGTTGTAACAATAATTATTGTAAAAATAATTCAAGCAACGATAGGCTTGAGAGTTAGTTCTCAACAAGAAGAATTTGATGGACTTGACCTTGGTAGTCACGGAGAAAAAAGTTACAACCTTTGATCTAAGACTGTTATTATTTTTTAATTTTTTTTTAAGGAGAGGATTTTAAAGTGCTAACAAGAAGTTAGCACTTTAAAAAAAATGCTTACTTCTTAGCTGGAGCAGCTGCAGCAGGTTTAGTTAAACCAGCTACTTTTGAAGCTTCATTGATTGATTTAACACAATCAGCTTCTTTTTTAGCAGCTAGTTGATCACCAGCTGTTTTTCTTAGATCAGCAGCTTTTTTAGTAGCTGTTGCATCTAATTTAGCAGTTTTAATTCCAGCATCGTAAGCTTTTACTAAATCAGCACAAG
>Ga0209086_10001555_pt1 | contig 18543 bp, 29 predicted proteins | sample M_130207_XF_Meta_FD_187312 | JGI IMG/M metagenome (GOLD analysis project Ga0209086, IMG submission 187312) | Freshwater microbial communities from Lake Montjoie, Canada to study carbon cycling - M_130207_XF_MetaG (SPAdes) (version 2) | ecosystem: Environmental > Aquatic > Freshwater > Lake... | reverse complement strand
AAATGCCAATCGATCAAAGAGACAGTTATGCGTTACGCCCAGAAGATAATCGCACGTTTTCAGCGGAAGAAGTAGATGGAATTCTTAGAGCCGATCTGCAACGTTTCGAGCGTGGGGTGCGTCTTTTCTGTCCTGTCGATCTTACACAAGGTATGTTTGACGGGCTTGTTTCTTTTTCTTTTAATGTCGGTCTGGGGACACTCCAGCGTTCTACGCTACGCCAAAAAGTGCTTAGAGGCGACAAAACGGGCGCTGCGGATGAATTCCTAAAGTACACCAAGGGCGGTGGAAAAGTCTTGCTAGGACTGGTTAAACGCCGTCAGGATGAACGAGCGCTATTCCTCGGCCCATAGCAGTATTTGCACAAATATCCAACCACACACAATTACAACGCCAGCACCCAAGCACAAGACTAAAAACAATTCAATCACATGACCCCCCGCATTTCCCAACCCAGCAAGAAGTAGTTCCAGCGAGTTGTCATGTTTTGATTGGCAAACTTTTCACCATCCCAAACAAGTTCTGATTCTGCATACCCTTTGCCCGTCATTAAGGCAATAAAGACTTGTCGTGCTTTCATGTGTTCTTCTCCTTGGCATAGCCGTTTTTTTGCTTGAGTTTGGCTTCAATGGCTCGGGCAAAATTAGTCAACTCAAACCCTAACCCTCCTTTTAAAACTTTGACCTGAATAGCGTCAATATCGTCTACGTCAATATCTACCCATGTGCGCTGTGGTGGCTCTTGCTCAATCTCTTGCCCCAACCTCTGAACCTCTTGCATGGAGTCTGCCAAGGCTCTCTCTGCCACCAGTTTGGCAAAGTGATAGCAAGTGAACATCTCACCATCTTCAATAGACTGACACATAGCCTTTTGCCACATGATGTCAATTTCGTGTTTGCTCATGCTTCCAACTCCAATTGAATATCACGCCATTCGCCATCAAGAATGTTGTTGTGCACAGCATCGGTGACATTTTCAACTTTCCACCATTGCTGGAGGATGCGTACTGTTTTCCCCATAGTTGTATTTGTCATAGGTTTAACTGGTATTTGGATAACACGCTCGACAAAGCGCAGTTTTGGTGTTGGTGTCATGGTTGTCTCCTTGTTTTCAACGTACCTAAGAATTTGGTGCTTGCGTGAACCTTGCAAACCCCAATCACCTTGGCGCTTTGCCAAATCTTCAAATGCCTCATCTTCATCAATCATAAATCCCCCAGAATGCGCCATTCCCTTTCCTGGCGCTTAGATTTTGACGCTACTGTTTTGCCTGTCAAGCCAATCAAGCCCAGCGTTTCAAGTTCTTTTAAACGCCGAGCCACTTGATTGCCATCCAGCCCTGTGTAAGTTGCAATGCCATCCTTGCCCAATGGCCCGTGCTGGACAAGACAGGCCACGATCAGCGACCCGTGTTTTTTAGCCAATTCCTTGGCGTTGTCCGCTGCCACAAACGAGGTCAGCGGGTCAGATTTACGCACTCTTGGAAATATAAAATCAAACATGATCAAAAGGGCATATCGTCATCGTTATCTGCTGGCAAACCCTGCATCTTAGGTTCGTAAGGGCGCGGGTCATTAAGGTATGCCCAGCCGTCCCACCCGTTTTCTTTGAGTGGGATTACGTCTAATTTCAGCATTTCGCCGTTGCGGGTTTCAATGATTGACCCAATGCGCTGATAGCGGTTTTTTTGCTGACCCTCTTTGTTGGTGTACTGGCCCACAATTGCGGTGATTTCTTTTTTGACTTTGGACATTATTTGCTTTCAATGTATTTGTTGAGTTGTTGAACTTGGGATGCGACTTCTGCAAGAAATTTGACAATCTCTGCTTCAATCTCTGCGATATATTTGTCATCACGGTCAACCCGTTTGACAAACAATTGCGCCTTGGCTGGCATTCGTGGATCGAACACCACATAGTCAGTCCATTTGCGACCTGTGCAAGCCATTTGAAATTGCATTTGGGCAAAGTATTTTGCGGGTACTTTTTGGGTTAACAAGGTTTCCAGCATTCCCTTGCTCTCGGGACATTTGATTTCTACCATGCCATCGTCCCCAACAAGGCCATCAGGGGACGCACCTGCCATGTCAATCGTGGGGTGGGGCATGAACCCTACTTCTTCCACCATTACGCCTTGTGCGGCCTCATACGCCGCCCGAGCAAATGGTTCTTGTTCAATTCCCCATTGCATAGCTTGAGAGGTAAACCCCTCTGCTTTGGTCTGGGTAATGCGCTCAAGGACTAATTGCGTCATGTAGCTATCCCGGCTTGCCGAGTAGCCTGTTTTGGTCTTAGCCATAACATCATTAACCCGGCTGGCGGTTACCTTGCCTAATCTGGCGGTAAACCATTCCTCTGTGCGTTGTTCGTCACTCATGCTTGCCCTCGCTTTCAGCATTTCTCGCTTTCAGCATTTCGTCTGCCAAACGATATGAAAAATCTGCAAGATCAATAAAATCATGTTTTGTGTGGTAAGCGGGGTCTTCAGACAAAATTGCTGTCATAGCCTTCGCCGCAAAGTAATCCCGCAGGGTCATGCCTACATGAGCAGGGTATGTAATGTCAGGGTCAACATCATCAACGCTTAATGGTCTTGGAAATGCTGGTGGCTCATTCATTTGTTTTCTCCTTTTTAGCTTTGGCAATGCGGTTTGCTTTGGCTTTGATAACTTTGGCAATCCAAGTCTGATCACCTTGGCAAGCCTCATAAGCGGCTTTGTAGGCGGTTTGCAGTTCTTCTTTGTTGGCGCTGGCATCGATGGCGGCAATGTGGTCTGCCATCATTCCAGCGTTAATCTGTGGCGTTTCTGTGAGGCGGCTGGCGGTTACACCGTCATCATCGTCAGATGGTGCAAGGCCGCTAGCGGTGAGCAACGAATAGCGCCGAGCATAAGAAAGTGCCGAGCCATACCCCATTGCATCGTGCTTGCTTGCCGGGACATGGAGTAGGCCGCACTCCATTACTTCTCCAGATTCATGCACAAATATGGTCTCAACCATCACCCCGTCTTTGCATTCAAAGGTGCGTTGCATAAGACCTATGCTATTGGCGTTTAGCGCCCCCACAACAGCGTCAATGCAAGAACTGAGGTCTGCATACTTGGATTTAAAATGAGGGTTTACAGACGTTTTTAGCGCTTTGCCAAACTGGGCTTGTGCTTTGACAAATGCGGCGGCTATTTTTGGGCCAATTGGGGTTTCCATTATTCTGATTCCTTTGCAATAAGTTTGGTTTCAAGTTCTTTGATGTATTCCTGGGCGATCTCGGCGGTCTGGATGTAGCCCCGCAAATGGGACTCCAAAAGACCAACGTGATAAGCCAAGCGGTTTTGCGCTGGTTCGCCTTCATACTGTTTGTCAGCAATGAATTTGATGTTGTCAATAAGTTCGTCTGCGTTCATTTCATGGCCTCCAAATAAAAATATCAAGGGCAAGCACAATCAAAGCAACCAAGGCCAAAAACCTGATAACTTTGTCGCCAGTGGAATGTTGAGCAACGTGAATTTCAATGGCAGCGCCATATTCCACGGTGTGGGGGAATGCTTCATTTATCGTTCTGGGGTGTTTCATCTTGTTCATCCTCTGGTTGGGTGTCGGGGTTGTAGTCTGATTGGCGGGTGAGGATTTGCCCCCACCGCCATTCTTCATAATCTTCTGTGTACATGGTGGGATGGGGCTTGCGCCCCGTTTGGGTTAATAGTCCTGACCAACCTGTGCTGGTTGTGCGCCCAAAAACTCAGGGTTGTAAGGCGCGTTGTTTTTAAAGGAAGAATTGGTTTTAATGGTGTAGACCAACTTGTCAGTGCAAACAAGCTCATTACGCAAAGCTGTTTTAGCTGCCCACCAAGAAATATTGCCAGAGGTAACTTTTCTCCAGCCCTTGCGAAAACTGGGATGGTAAAACTTGCTGTCCAACTCATCCATAGATGCGCCATCTTTGAGCAGTTCGATAAATTTGTCTTTGTTCATTTGGTTTCCTTAAAAGACCCCGAGAAGTTCAGGGCATGGGTGTATTGTTAAGCACAATTAACATTGCGTCAAGTCTTTTTTATCGGGACTTTCCCTAATGTTGCTATTTTGTTAATCTACCTTACAATGCCCAGATGACAAAAGAGCAATTAGTCCAGTTGGCAGGGTCACAAAGTGAGCTTGCAAGGATTCTTAGGATTAACAGGGCGGCGGTATCTCAATGGGTAACTGTGCCCGAGGCAAGAATTTGGCAATTGATGGCATTGCGTCCAGATTGGTTTAAAAAGTAGTGTACAATCCAACCCGTCTAGAGTGGCATCTGGACGACAACGCTAATTGTGAACCCCGCAGGTTTTTCTGTGGTCTTGCCAGACGGCAAGCGAGATTTTTGATTAGCGTCAATCGTCTTGCTGTTGCTCTCGCCAAGAGCCAAGACCACAGAGCATCTTGCGGGGTTTTTTCTTTTGGCAGACCGAGTGACTCGCGTTACGTTACCGGCCCTGCATGGGGTGACAAGTCAAGAAACACCGACAGCAGGACACACCCCCTGATTTGCCGAACAGCGTTAGTTGAGCGACTGTTAAAGCATTTGGTACACGGTGGAAATCAAGGCCAGATGTATAAGCGAATCAACTCCTCAAGGGAACTTGGGCAATGTCTGTTAATTAAGATGAATCAAGATGAATGTAGAACAAGACAAACGCTGGAGAGGGCAGGATAGGACTCTATCCACCCTTGTCAGACCTATGGAGAAATCAAATGGATGACTTATTTGGAATGCCACAGATGCCCAAAATCACAGACCAGGGCTTTGAAGAATTCTGGGAGGCTTACCCCAGATGTGACCGCAAAGGCGAAAAGGCCGCTTGCAAGAAAAAATGGGCTGAAAACTATTATTTCTATCAGGTCAACATCATTTTGAAGCACCTTGATTGGATGAAAACAACCCCTCAATGGTTACGGGACAACGGGGCATATATCCCAGCCCCCAAGGTCTATTTGAATCAACAGCGATGGGATGGGGCAGAGATTCCCGAGGCCAAACCAGAGCGTGACCCTGTGCTGGTAAAGCTGGAAGAAGATAGAAAAAACGCCGCCCCTATGCCGGAACATATCCGCGAGCGTTTGGCGCAATTGCGGGGTGGCAAATGACTTATTTTGAGGCCCACCAATTGTTAGACAAATTAAAGGATGGAAATGAGAATTACTCCCGTTTCGTTATCAACCGAGCGCTTGCACTTACTGGAGACCATGAGGCACACCGAGGCGAAAGAATGGTTACAGAGGCACAACCAAAAGATCAAGGATTTGGGCAAAGAAAAGGCGACTGCTTGGTGGCAAGCAACGATTGCCGACATTGCAAGGCGCAGGGGCGAGGTTGCTGCTGATGATTTACGAAAGAGAATGAATGAGATACGCCGCCAGGGTTGATCAAAATCAGGATCAGATTGTTTCAGCACTTAGGGCCGCTGGCGCTTATGTCTGGGTCATTGGCTTACCAGTTGACCTTTTGGTGGGATACAAGGGGCACACCTTCCTGGTCGAGGTCAAGAATGGCCCTAAAAGGCGTTTAACGGCCCTACAAGCCGATTTTTTTGAGAATTGGTCTGGTAGTACTTTGGCAAGGATTGATGGCCCTGACGGGGCTTTACGCATGATTGGAGTTTTGAAATGACGCAAGATGAAATTATTGATATGGCTATGAAGGCTGAGTTTGTTTCACATGGAAAACCAAGTGAAGAAGACAGCGAATTATTTGTTTGCTTAGATAAAGATATTGTGCATTTTGCCAAACTAATAGCAAAGGCAGAGCGTGAAGCGTGTTTAAAAGCCTGTGAAAAAATAAAAAACGATTTAAGTAATTGGCCTGCCGCTTTTGAAGGCGTTACAGCAGAGACAAAATTTATGCGATCTATGGGCGAAACAATTGTTGAGCCATTTATTGAGGCTATTCAATCAAGGGGGCAAGCATGAAACCAGAAGAAGCCGCCCAAGACATACGCAACAAAGCCCGAGCCTATGGCGATGCCAAGGCCCAACGGGTTTACCTTGAGGAATTTCGCAAGTCCAAAAAAGCACTTTTGATGAAAGATGCCCTGCAAATGGGCTACGAGGCGGCAAACGCCCAAGAACGCGAGGCTTACGCAGACCCCGAATATCACACTTTGTTAAAAGGGCTGGCTGCGGCAATAGCCCAAGAAGAAACCCTCCGCTGGGAGATTGAGGCATCAAGGCTAGATGTCGAAATTTGGCGGACTCGAGAGGCCACCAACCGACTGCAAGACAGGGCGCACCAATGAAAGTAGAAATTAACAATTGCACACTTTATTTGGGTGATTGCATGGAAATTCTGCAAACTTTGTCCAAAGTGGATGCGGTGATAACAGACCCTCCATATGGGATAAATGAAAACAGCAAAAAAGTTGCCAACAGGGGAAATCTTGCCGCACCTAAAGATTACGGGGATTTTGATTGGGATAAAGCCCCGCCATCTGATAAATTGATTGAACTAATCCGCACAAAAGGTCAATATCAAGCATTTTTTGGCGGCAATTACTTTACATTGCCCCCAACACCATGCTGGCTGGTATGGGACAAGATGAATAGCGGTGATTTTGCTGATTGTGAACTTGCTTGGACAAATTGGCCCAAAGCTGTGCGGCGGTTGCAATGGCGGTGGAATGGAATGATTCGACAAGGAAACGAAGAACGCTACCACCCCACACAAAAGCCAATTGGCGTTATGAAATGGGTGATTGAACTATGCCCAAAAGCTGAAACCATATTAGACCCGTTCATGGGAAGCGGCACAACTGGGGTCGCGGCAATCCAGATGGGTCGCAAGTTTATAGGCATTGAACGTGAACCAAAATATTTTGACATTGCTTGCAAGCGCATAGAACAAGCATCAAAACAAGTGGATATGTTTGTTGAACAACCCAAGGCAATCCAAGAGGTGATGTTTTGAAATGTCCAGAATGCGGGACATGGACAATTGTCAAGGAAACGAGAATATCCACAGGCAACACCCGCAGAAGGCGGTTAGAGTGTGCAAATACCCACAGGTTTTCCACACTGGAGACAATCGTTGTACGCAAAACACCAATACGTAAGGTCAAAAAAGCTGTTGAAACTGGTGGCAAGCCTTGAATGCCAACACTGCGGGTCTTGGCATATGGTGCAAGCGGCACACACAAACTGGGGCGGCGGCAAGGGCCGAGGGGTCAAAGCTGACGATAATTTGGTCGCTGCGCTTTGCTTAGGGTGTCATTACGCCATTGACCAAGGCAAGAATTTAAGCCGTGAGGAACGCCAAAAAATGTGGCAAAAAGCCCATTACAGGACAATTGACAATTTAAAAGACGTATGGCCCAAAGATGTGCCATTTCCGATAGAATGGGATGGCAGTAGCCATTAGGGGGGCTGTGTCCCCCCTCTTTTTTAGGGGTAGCTATGGCAGTTGAAGACAAAGATGTAGCGGATTTTGTAAGTACGCTACTGCATTCCGGCACAGTTGCCCACTTTATGCACCTTGGCACAGATAGCCTCGGGGTGCATCTGGCGACTGGGGACTACTACACCACAATTATTGATTTGGTAGACCAGTTTGCCGAGGCTTACATGGGGTGTTACTCAAAGAAGATAAAGAACTTCCCCGAGAACTTCCACAACGCCAAAGACCCCATGAAATACTTTGAAAGCCTGTCAAAGTACGTGGAAACCAACCGCAAGGCCATGCCAGATGACACCCAGTTGCAAAACATCATTGATGAAATTGCCCAACTGATTGATTCAACCCTTTTCCGCTTAACGCTGAAATGATCAGAATATTTGCTGGATATGACCCCCGTGAGGCCATTGGCTACCATGTTTTTTGCCAAAGCCTGATTGAAAGATCAACCGATGGGGTGGCAATAACCCCCCTATTTGGTAAGCAAAGGGACGGGACTAACGCCTTTACCTACCAAAGATTCCTAATCCCTTATTTTATGGGGTTTCAAGGACGGGCCATATTCCTAGATGGCGCTGATATGCTGATGCTGGGTGACATTGCCGAACTGGACAGGCTGTATGACCCCACCAAAGCGGTGCAAGTGGTCAAACACGACTACCAAACCAAGCACCCGAGGAAATATATTGGCACACCAATGGAATCGGCAAATCGGGACTATCCGCGCAAAAACTGGTCAAGTTTAATACTTTGGAATTGTGCCCACCCTCGAAACAAAGTGCTGACCCCAGAATTTATCGAGGAAAACAGCGGAGCAGACCTACATCGATTTGGTTGGTTGCCTGATTCACTTATCGGTGAGATACCGAGAGAATGGAACGTGCTGGTGGGTGAGCAAGACCACTTGAGGATTAAGATTGCCCACTACACGCTAGGAATCCCAGAATTTGAGTATTATGAAGATTGTGATTATTCTGAGGAATGGAAACGCACCAAAGGCAGAATGATCCACGGCCTTATCAAAATGAAGGATACCCAAGATGCCTAGCACTTCAAAGAAACAAGAAAAATTTATGGCGGCGGCGGCGCATAACCCCAAATTTGCAAAGATGGCGGGTATTCCTGTAAAGGTAGCCAAGGAATACAACAAAGCCGATCAAGCTAAAAAGTCAGTACCAAATGACTACAAATCAAAATAAAGTAGTGGAATCTAAAAAAAAGGGTGGGCGTAAAGCTGGCATCCCAAACAAGGCCACAGCACAGGCTAGAGAGGCCATAGCCGCCTTTGTTGATGGCAATGCATACCGCTTGACCGAGTGGCTAGATGAAGTCGCTAACGGCGATCCTAGTCGAGATATAAAGCCCAACCCAGCAAAGGCGTTTGAACTCTTCCAGAGCGTAGTTGAGTATCACGTACCCAAGCTGGCAAGGACTGAGGTAACAGGGGCAGATGAAGGCCCAATAGAAATGGTGGTTAAGTGGGCAGCAGAGAAATAATCCTCCCTTACGCGCCCCGTAAGGCGTTTATGCCTTTTCACTTGAGGACAGAACGTTGGTCATGCTTGGTGGCACATAGACGGGCTGGCAAGACAGTAGCCGCCATTAACGACTTGATCAAACGGGCCATAACCGAGGGCAACAGACAAGCCCAATATGCTTACATTGCCCCATTCAGAAGTCAGGCCAAGCGGGTAGCATGGGATTACATCAAGTATTACGCCGCACCGATTACCAAAACCACCAATGAATCTGACCTAATGGTGGAACTGGTCAACGGGGCCAAAATCATGCTATTTGGGTCAGATAACGCCGATGCCATGCGGGGACTGGGGTTTAACGGGGTCTACCTTGACGAATACGGCGACTTTAAGCCTAGCGTTTGGGGCAATGTCATACGCCCTACGCTGTCAGACCGATTGGGCTGGGCGGTGTTTGGGGGCACTCCCAAGGGTAAAAACCAATTCCATGACATATATAGGGTTAGTCAGGCAACGCCAGATTGGTTCTTGCTGAGACTCCCGGCCTCAGTTTCTAAGCTATTGCCAGACACAGAATTAAGAGCCGCCCGAGAGCAATTAAGCCAAGACCAGTACGATCAAGAATACGAATGCTCATTTGATGCCGCGATTCTGGGGGCGTTTTACGGGCTGGAGATGCGCCGAGTGGATGAAGAGGGCCGCATTAAAGAGTTGCCATTTGAGCCAGAAAGCCCGGTTTACACCGCTTGGGACTTGGGTTACCGAGATGACACCGCGATTTGGTTCTACCAAGTGGTCAGGGGCGAAATAAGGGTTATGGACTACTATGCGGTCAGCGGGGCCAGCATCGAGGAAATATGCCAAGCCGTGATTGACAAAGGGTATATGTACACCCGGCATTGGTTGCCCCATGACGCACGGGCCAAAACCTTGGCAAGCGGTGGAAAGTCAATTATTGAGCAGTTAGCCGAGCATTTGGGCATGAGCAAGCTGGCAATAGTGCCCGAAATTGGGGTGCAAGACGGCATTCAGGCGGTGCGGATGGTGTTACCCCGATGCTGGTTTGACCCAAGCTGTGATGAGGGGCTTGAGGCGCTGAGACAATATCAGCGGGAATATGACGAGGACAAGAAGGCTTTTAGACAAAATCCCCGCCATGACTGGTGTTCGCACCCAGCAGATGCCTTTAGAATGCTTGCAGTAGCCTATAAAGCCGAGGCTAAGGACGAGAAACCGCCCAAGGGCAAGACCCTGCAAACCATCACACTTGATGAACTGTGGGACTTTGAGACTAAATATAGACAGGAGAGAATATGAGCCAGCCAGTAGCCGAAGTCGGTGGATACAAAAACATCACAGCAACGGGCGCGGTCACTCCCGGCCCATGTCAATTGATCGGGTTTTACGTCAACAACACAACCGCTGGCACATTGGTGCTACGTAACGGCGGTTCGGGTGGTGAGGTTATGTCTGGCACGATTACCCCGGCGATTGGGTTTCACCGATTTCCTGCAAACGTGGGGGTGAGCCTGTATGCCACGATTGCTGGTACTGGCTTAGATGTGACCTTCTTCTTTGCAGCGGGTAGCTGATGGCCTCCTACGATGACGCATATGAGGGTGAAGACCCTGGCCCGTTTTGGCATGACCAGATCGAAAAAGCTACCAAGATTTTCGACAAATGGGAAAAGCGCGGTCACAAGGTAGTCAAACGCTATAGGGATGAACGCGATGCGGTAGAGATGCCGCGCATGAAGTTCAACATCCTTTGGTCAAACATCCAAGTGCTGTTTCCGGCGCTGTATGGCAGACAAGCCAAGCCCGAGGTATCTCGGCGCTACATGGATCAAGACCCCGTGGGCCGTTTGGCCTCGACAATGCTTGAACGGGTTATGGAGTACGAGGTTACCCAATTTGGGGACTTTGACGCTGCCATGCAAGGCGCGGTGCAAGACCGATTGCTACCGGGACGGGGCACGGCGTGGATTCGTTATGAGCCGATCATTACCGGGCCAGAGCCTACAGAGTACATGGGTGACGTTGAGGCCGATGAAGGCGCAACCATCAGCAATGCCGAGGAAATAGAACAGATCGATGCGGCGCACAGCCCTATTGATTATGTTTATTGGTGCGACTTCATCCACAGCCCTGCCCGTACGTGGGATGAGGTTTGGTGGGTTGCCCGTGCGGTCTACATGACCAAAGAAGAAGGCACAGAGCGCTTTGGGGATGTGTTTAAAAACGTGGGGATGACCTCCGAAAACACAGACATGGACGGCAAGAACCCCCAGACTGCCAAACAGGGTTACGACAAAAAAGCCAAGGTATACGAGATTTGGAACAAGCGCACTATGAAAGTGTGCTGGGTTGCCAAGGGTTATCCACAGGCTTTGGATGAGCGTGATGACCCGCTGGAACTGGAAGAATTCTTCCCATGTCCCCGGCCTTTGCTGGCAACCACTACCACCGGGACGATGATTCCTGTGCCGGATTACTGCCAGTATGAAGACCAAGCGCAAGAACTTGACAACCTGACCCAGCGTATTTACTTGCTGACCAAGGCTTGCAAGGCCGTGGGTGTGTTTAACGCCGAGTTTAAAGAACTGGGCCGATTGTTTACCGAAGGGGTGGACAACAAGCTATTCCCGGTGACGGGCTGGGCCGCAATGAGCGAAAAGGGCGGTCTAAAGGGTGCTATCAATATGATGGACACCACCCAGATCGTTGCTACGCTGGCGCAGTTATACGGGGCGCGGGAACAGGTCAAGCAGATCATCTATGAGATTTGCGGGATTAGCGACATTTTGCGGGGCGCAAGCAAAGCCCAAGAAACTTTGGGTGCTCAACAGCTAAAAGCCAACTTTGGCAGCTTGCGGTTAAAGAGTGCCCAAGGCGATGTGGCTCGGTTTGCGTCCGACATATTCAAACTCAAAGCGCAAGTTATCTGTAAGTTTTACCCGCCTGAGTTGATTGTTGAAATGTCTGGGGTGATGAATACTCCAGAGGGCCAAGACCCGCAATTGTTGCAAGCCGCCATCCAGATGTTGTCTAGCGGCACGATTCGGGACTACCACATAACTGTGGAGAGCGATTCCCTTGCCCAGATTGATGACGCAGCCGAAAAGCAAAATGCACAAGAGGCGATTGCCGCTATCGGTAGTTTCTTGCAAAACACATTGCCGATGGTGCAAGGTGTGCCCGAGATGTTGCCCATGATGAGTGAAATGTTGTTATTTATGGTGCGCCGATACCGCGCTGGGCGTGGGTTGGAGAGTTCTATTGAGCAAGCCATGAAACAGCTACAGGTTAAGGCGCAACAAGCTATGCAACAGCCCCCGCAAAATCCCGAAATGATGAAGATGCAAGCCGAGCAACAAGCCGAGCAAATGCGGATGCAAGCCCAGTCGCAAGCTGACCAGATGAAACTGCAAGCCGAGGCGCAATTGGCACAGGCTAACGCCCAAGTTGAAATGCAGATGCAACAGGCCAAGACGCAAGCGGATATGCAGCTTGAGCAGATGAAAGAGCAATTTCAACAGGCCATGGCTAACCAAGAATTGCAAATCAAAGCCCGAGAAATGCAAGGCCGCGAGGAATATGAGCGCTGGAAAGCTGAACTGGATGCGGCAACAAAGATCATGGTTGCAAGGATTGGTAGCAATCCAGGCGTAGATTTGCCTGTTGTTGAGGCGGCATCTGCCCAAATTACCAATGAACTGGGTGGCACAATATTGACGGCAATGAACAAAATGACAGAAATGCACGACAACATGGCAAATCTGCATGGCGCATCGATGCAAAACATTGGCGAGGCAATGAAACGCCTAGCAGCCCCCAAAAAGGTAGTGCGGGACGCTGATGGCCTAGTGATTGGGGTGGAGACTGTGCAATGAGTCTAGTTCTTGATGACCGGGTGCGGGAAACAACCACAACCACGGGGACAGGAACGATTACATTAGCCGGGGCGGTGACGGGTTATCAAGGTTTTAGCGTCATTGGCGACAACAACACCACGTATTACACGATTGCTGGCACTTCCGAGTGGGAGGTGGGTCTAGGTACATATCTAAGCGGGACACTAAGCCGAGATACTGTGTTGGCCTCTTCCACAGGGTCAAAAGTCATGTTTGCGTCTGGGTCAAAGGATGTGTTTGTAACCTATCCAGCACAAAAATCAGTCAATCAAGATGCCAACAACAGGGTTTTGATACCCTACACAAGCGGCACGACTAATGTTGGATCGTTAAATGTTGGTAACGCAACGGCACACACCGATTCGGGTGTTATTGCAGGATTCACGGCAAGTGAGCCGCTATATCTGTACACCAGTCTGCAAAACACAAGCGCCAGCAACACAAGCTACGCAAGCTATGCAGTCAACGATGGCGGTCACACGGCTTACGGCGAATTAGGCATCAATAACGCAAATTACAGTTATGCGGCTGCGGGGTATCCCAACAATGGGTTTTCTACGCCATTAGCTAGTTTTGTAGAGTCTTATGGTGGCCCATTGGTCTTAGGGTCATGGGATAGCCAAAAAATCAGTTTTATTGTCAATGGCGCGGTAAACACAACCGATGCAATGACGATCAACACCAATGGGTCGGTAGCGTTTAATAATCAGGTAGGAATTGCGGGACAGGTTTTGCAAAGCAATGCCACAAGCGCACCTACATGGGTAACGCCATCTAGCGGAACAGTTACCTCAGTAACAGCGACAAGTCCTGTTGCATCAACGGGTGGCACAACTCCTGTCATTTCAATGCCAGCAGCTACCACCTCAGTAAATGGCTATTTGACATCAACCGACTGGACAACTTTTAATGGCAAAGGGTCAGGAACTGTAACAAGTGTTGCGGCAACTGTTCCATCATTCTTGTCTGTTACTGGTTCACCAATTACGACAACTGGAACATTGGCGATTACATTGTCTGGTACTGCCCTACCAATAGCAAATGGTGGCACAGGCGCTACTACATTGGCTGGTGCGTCTATTGCTACCTACACAGGTACAGAGACACTAACCAACAAGCGTATTGACCCAAGAGTAGTTTCAGCAGCTTCCGCATCATCTTTAACTCCTAGCGTTGCAACGGCAGATGTTTATGCTTACACAGCATTAGCGGCTGGACTTACTATTAATGCCCCAACAGGAACGCCCGTTGATGGAGATAAGTTGATGTTTAGATTGCTAGACAATGGCACAAGCAGAGCATTGACTTGGGATGTAACCTATACAGTTATTGGCGTTACTTTGCCAACAGCAACAACCATCAGCAAAACAACGTATGTAGGTTGTATATACAACGCCAACAATACACGTTGGGATGTGATTGCAGTAACTACACAGGCATGACCATGAAAATTGATTTTTCTTTTTCATCCCAATACGGCACGTTCTCAGATGCCTTGCATTTGCCTGATGACCACGGGCTAACGGCAGAAGAAATCACTGCCATGCAACAGCAAAGGTTTGACAACTGGCTTGCTGTAATAACTGCGCCTCCATCTGAGGAGGTCTAATGGCTAACCGCTATTGGATTTTGGGCACGGGGACATGGGATGCCACCAACACGGTCAATTGGTCTGATGCATCTGGTGGATTGGGGGGCTTCTCTGTCCCAACAGCGGCAGATAACGTATTCTTTGACGCAAATAGCAATGTAGGAACGACTGCATTCACGGTCACCATGGCTACTACGCCAAGGGTCTGTAATGACTTTTTAGCGTCAGGTCTTGATGGAGTAATGACACTTGCTGGTGCTAGTATTGGATTGACAGTATCAGGCAGTCTTACCTTTCAAGCTACTAACTTTAGTCGCACATATTCAGGCACAACCACTTTTAACGCTACGACAACTGGTAAAACTGTAACGACCAATGGCGTTGCTTTTTCTGGAGCTGTTGATTTTAATGGCGTTGGTGGAGGATGGACTCTTGGCTCTGCAATTAGTTGTGGAACTAGCGTATTTGGAGTCACAAACGGAACATTTGATACTTCATCATCAGGAAATTATGCAATAACTGCTGGCGCTTTTGCTGGTAATGTTACATCTGTAAGAACAGTTAATTTAAATGCTTCTACTATTACTTTATCAAATACTAGTTTTGTTACATATCAATCAACTAATCTTACGTTTAATGCAGGAACATCAACAATAAATGGTTCTAACGCAAGTGCAACTTTTGCTGGTGGTGGTTTAACTTTTTACAACGTAGCGTTTACATCGACAGCATTATCTGCACCATCAATAACAGGCGCAAATACATTCAATAATCTAACCATAACTGGTAGAACTACTATTGGTATTGGCGTATTAAGTCTTAGCGCAAGCCAAACAATTAACGGAACATTTACAGTAAGTGCTGGTACTGCATCTGCATACCGAATGCAGATTTCTTCTGACACTATTGGCACAACTCGCACACTAACTTGTGCGGCAGTATCTTTAACAGACGTTGATTTTAGAGATATAACTATTGCAGGTGCGGCTTCCCCTGCTTCTGGAACAAGACTTGGGGATTGCAAAGGCAACAGCGGAATAACTTTTCCTGCGGCTAAAACAGTTTATTATCGTCAGACTGGTTCTGCTGATTGGGGTTCTTCAGGTTCGGGTTCTTGGTCTGCTACGTCAGGCGGTGCATTAGACGCAACTCAGTTTCCATTAGCACAAGATACTGCTGTATTCCCTGCGGCTACATACCCTGCATCTGGTTCAACGACAACTATTAATGCCAATTACAACATTGGCACGATTGATATGTCGTTGAGAACGTCAAACACCATGACGTTGGCAACAAGTACAAACATACCAGTAGTTTATGGCAATTGGATTAATGGTACTGGTATCACCATATCAGGTACACAACAAATCTCATTTTTTGGGCGCATTACACAAACCATTACAAGTGCTGGCAGATTATTTACTCAGAGTATTTTTATTAACAGTCCAAGTGGAACTGTTCAATTACAAGATGCTTTTACATCAGGATCAACAAGTGGATTAACACTAACCAACGGCACATTAGACATTCAGTCATACACATTAAGCATAGGCTTATTTAGTTCTTCAAACTCAAACACAAGAACCATTGCTTTTGGTACAGGTCAAATATCTTGTACTGGCACAGGTACTGTGTGGACTACAAGTAATATTACAGGACTGACTATAACAGGAACACAGGTAGTTAACGTGACGTCTGTTGGCTCTACTGCTATTACTGTATCCACAGGTGCATTATCCCAAGCAAACTCTATCAGTTATAACTTTACTGGCGGCACATATGCGCTTTCTTTTCTTGCTACTGGCTCAGTCGGTTCAGCACGAAATGTTGACTTTACAGGATACGCTGGAACTTTAGCCGCAATTATTGGTAGTAATATTTACGGCAATCTAAAACTTTCTACAGGGATGACGCTTACTGCTTCAACAAATGCATTAATTTTTGGTGCTACAAGCGGTACTCAACAAATAACAACAAATGCAAAGACAATAGATTTTCCTTTGACGTTTAATGGCGTTGGCGGCACTTTTAGACTTGAAGACGCTTTGACAATGGGTTCTACAAGAGCCGCTACGTTAACCAATGGCACATTGAATTTAAATGGGCAAACATTAACTGTTGGAACTGCCTTTACAACCGCCACAGGAACAAAGAATCTTACGTTTAATGGTGGCACATTAGTTTGCCCAACAGCCGCTACAACTGCTTTTAACAACGCCTCACCCGCAGGATTTACCACCACAGCAGGGACAGGAACAGGCACGATCTCCATGACTGCCGCAACTGCCAAGACGTTTGTGGGTGGTGGGTCTACATTTAACTGCACAGTTAACCAAGGTGGTGCTGGTGATTTGACCATCACAGGTTCAAACACATTTAGCAACATCACAAATACAGTTCAACCAGCGTCAGTCTTGTTCACAGCCGCAACAACAAGCACATTTAGCAGTTTCAGCCTGTCAGGAACTGCTGGAAACTTGATAACCATTGGCTCAGTGACTGCGGCAAGCCACACGCTGTCCAAAGCAAGTGGTACTGTAAGTTCTGACTATTTGTCAATCAGTAGGTCTACAGCCACTGGTGGGGCGGGTTGGTATGCAGGGGCAAACTCCACAGATGGGGGCAATAATTCTGGGTGGGTGTTTACTGCACCTCCTGCGCCAAGTGCTGGGAACGGCAACTTCTTGATGTTCTTTTAAATGTTTGGTTTTAATTCTATTGCTGAACAGCCTTTTGCAAGCATTGCAACGGCGGTCATACCGCCAACCCCAGATGTTTTACTGGGCGGTCACTTTGGATTTGATGAAAAAAAGCGCAATCAGCAATGGGAAAAAGAGCGTGAACTAGAAACCCAGCGTAAAAAGAAACTACATGATGCTTTGTTTGGCTTACCACCAGAAATACGCGAGGAAATCACAACCGCCCCAGAGCAAACGATAGAAATTGCATCTCAGACGGCAATAGATTATGATGCGCTCATTGAAAAGGTAAGCGAACTAAACAGGCGCATACGTTTCCAAAGAGATGAACAAGACATATCCCGCATTTTGGAGTTGATTTGAGAACGACTTGGGTATATCCATCTGACGGCACAGAGCCGTATGAAAAGCACAATGCGCCCATGAACGAGGGTTTAATGGTCTATGGGGACTTTGAGCCATTTCGATCACCAGATGGGCAAATGATCATGGGCAAGGCCCAATGGCGTGAGCATTTAAAGCGCACTGATACCATTGAGATGGGTCATTCTGATGTGAAATATGCTCAAGCCCAATGGAACAAGAAAAAGGAACAGCACCGAGAGCGATTAAAAGGCCAAGTGGCTATGGTGCAAGAGTTTGACCGCCCAGGCGCACCCATTGCCCCACACAGAATGTCGGGCTTAAATGTGGAGATGGCGAATCGGTTGCATAATCGGCCTATGCCAGAGCGCAAAGAGATGATTAAAATGACCCTTGAACAAATGAAAAGGATGAAGTGATGGAAAACGAAGTTGTCGCACCCGACACAGTAGAAACACCAGCACCCGAAACCCCGTCAGTAGAGATCCAAGCGGTAGATGAGCCGCAAAGCCGTGCGGACACGATCCGTGAGGCATTATCTAAAAACCCCACCAATCGGGGTAAACACGCCGCAAGCCAGCCCCGTGAATTGGGCAAATTTGCGCCTAAAGAACCCAAGTTTCCAACCGCCGATGCGCCAACCCGCGCAGAAATGCCCAAGTCATTGCGGCTTGAGTTGAAAGATCATTGGGAAAAAGCCCCAGCAGAACTTCAACAAGCCATTGCCCAGCGTGAGGCCGACTTTGAGCGTGGGATTAACACTTACAAGAGCCGGGATGCCGAGGCCAAGGCGATTACTGAGTTATTCCAGCCCTATGAGTGGATGCTGAGAAACGAGAATGCAACCCCAGCAACGGCAATTGGGCCATTGCTCCAGACGGCGGCATTGCTGAGAACGGGCACACCACAGCAGAAAAGCCATGCTGTAGCCCAAATGATCCAGCAGTTTCAGATTCCCTTGGATCAGGTGGCATCCTATTTCGGCGGTGAGCAACCACAACCCCAAGATAATCAATATAATCAGTTAGCGCAACAGGTTCAACAGCTTACGGCACACATCACGCAAAGCCAGTTCCAAGCG
>Ga0209086_10001553_pt1 | contig 18544 bp, 19 predicted proteins | sample M_130207_XF_Meta_FD_187312 | JGI IMG/M metagenome (GOLD analysis project Ga0209086, IMG submission 187312) | Freshwater microbial communities from Lake Montjoie, Canada to study carbon cycling - M_130207_XF_MetaG (SPAdes) (version 2) | ecosystem: Environmental > Aquatic > Freshwater > Lake... | reverse complement strand
TTGCTTTACTGCGAAACAATCTAATAATAATACGTCTCCGTGTTTTGACTTGCACTGATTATATCTTTCTTGAATACCGATTCTACTCTCACCAATTTTTACAACATAAGTTCCATCTGGATGTGTCTTGACTTTTATAATATATACCATACTTCCAATGCTTTTAAATTCTCTAAGTAAAATTTGCTCTCGTTCCCTTTGAATTTTTGTATCTAATTCGGTTTTATGTGTTTCTTCAATTTGAATGATTTCATTTTTGGCCTCTTCCAGCTGTTTTTCTAAATTGTAAGTACCTGTTAAACGAATTTCTTTTATTACATCGCATACCCAATTTTGAAACTTTTCAGCAATTGGTTTTCTTGATTTAAATAATACTTTGTATAAACCTTTTTCGGTAAGAAATGTTATTGATTGGTTTCTTCCCGTGGTGTCACTAGTAGTTACAGCATCTTTTTCTGTATTATCATAGTCTTTTATAGATTGTCTAATGTTATTAATACCCAATATTTCACCAATATCGCTTGCTCTAAATAAAGGTTCAAGTTGTGTCCCTTTAATAAGGATTTCTGTATGCATTTCATTTGAGTTGAATGCCTTAACTATTTCCATGCTGTATATAGTATATATACATCACTTTATATTGTTTTATATACTAAATAATATTATTTGATGGTGTCACTAGTATGGACAGCATCTTTTTTGCTTTAATAATTAAAAAGCGATTATTTTAATTATTATATATTTTTTTATATGATATACATAAAAACCACACGATATATCGTAATAAACCCGCTCAATTGGAGTACGCTAACCCCCCCATACCGGACATAATTCTCAACACGTTATAGTTGGTGGCATAAACACGCACCTTGGCAGTCTTGGTGCCCTCAACAGTTGCGTTGGAGAGCACAAGCTGAAGGGTGGCATTGTCAATACGGGAGAAGTTGCAAGTGCCCGTGGGTTGATGCTCTTCCGGGCGGAGAGCAAAGGAGTACACGTTAATACCTTCATCGGGGTTGCGGGTGTGGCTCTGGTAAGGTTGAACCCAAGAGAAGTAGGTTCCTTCACGCTCAGAGAAGCGGTCCTGGCCGTTGAGCTGCAACTTGGCGGTGACGACGGGGTTCTGTCCCCAGCAGTGCATGTCAAGGGAGGTCTCGGTAAGCACGAAGGTGCCGGCATCAGAGACAGAGGAGTTGACGTGGGCGTTAGTGGTACCGACAAGAGTAGTGACACCGGTGGTAGTGTTGGTGGTAAGACCAGGTCCACCGAAGTTGGGCTCGTTGTAGGGGTTACCAGGTCCGTGCCAGTATCCGGTCAAACCAATAGAGGCAGCATCCATGGCACCAGCAGACTCAAAGAGACCCTCGCTGTCAATGAAGGCGTGTTGGCCGATGAGGGAGTTGGGGTCGTGAGCGGCGACGGCCTCAGGTCCAGCGAAGGCGTGGACGGCGTTGGGGAGGGCATCAATGGCATCAGTGTAGTTGAAGGGTTGGGCGCCAAGAACCTTGAAGAGAAGGGCGTCGCAAACAAGGGAAGAGCAGTAGTCGACGTTCTGATCGGGCTGGACGACCCAAATCAACTCCTTAACGGGGTGGTTGAAGTTGAGCTTGATCTTGTTGGAAGAGGAACCAACAGACTCATCACCAGTGAACTGGAGCTGAGTAATCAAGTACTCGTGGGGGTTCTGGGCCATTCTGCGGCGCTCATCAGTATCCAAGAAGACATAGTCAACGTAGAGGGAGGCAGCAACCAAAGACTGGTTGTAGGCGATGGAGGCAGGGACAGCCTTACCAGTGGAAAATTGACCGGCATTACCAGTGGTGGGGTTGGTGTTGCAGCTCAAGGTAGTGACAGCCCACAAGCACTCATCAATAGGACGAATATCAAGGTTAATCTTGACCTCGTGGTACTGAAGGGCGATCAAGGGGAGGGCAAGACCGGGGTTGGTGCAAAACCAGAACTGAAGAGGAACATAGAGGGTGGTCTCAGGAAGGGCATTGCGGGGGGCACACACCTGGCGGGGAGCCTGGGAGTCGCAAGGACCATCAACATCCGCGAAAGAGGGATCAGTGATGAAGGTAAGCTGGGTGGTGTTACCAATCATCTTGAAGTATCCGCGAGTCTGCTCAGAGGTCATGGTAAGTTGGTTCCAAATGTGCATCCAATCACCATACTGGCGGTCAATACGTTGGCCACCAATCTCAACCTCAACCTGAGCGATGAGCTGCTCTCCGGGGAAATCCAACCAACGGGCATAAACACCAGTGTTGTTGCCAGCGGAGTAAGTACCAACACCCATCAACTGGTTGATCTCGGGAAGAGTAACCTGAAGGTAGGTGCGGTAGGCAAGATCACCATTACGGCTGATCGTGCACTGGACGCGACGACCGAAATCGGCTTGTCCGTTGAAAGTTTGCTCTATAGATTCAATAGCAAAGTTGGTGTAACGTCTGTAAGTTACCTTCCAGAAAGTGATCTGAGGATTACCAGTGAGGTATACGTCTTGTGCGCCGTAAGCGACTAGTTGCATGAGTCCGCCTCCCATTTTATAATATGGCTAAAGAAAAAAATTTTTTGGAATTTAATTTAATACAAATTAATTAAATTCAATAAAAATGTTATATAAATGCAAATTATGAGGTAAGTATCTTATTTATGTCCATATTAGATTTCATAAATTTTTGTAAATATGAATCTAAAAATATTTCCTTTTTGCCCTCGTGGTTCTTTGAAAATACATAGGCCTCTTGTTTCTTAGTGACCGACCATCCTTCTTGTAAGGCGTTATAAATGAAGGACATTTTTTGAAAAGTAACCATATCTATTTTGTGGTCCTTATTGTCCTCTATATTTATATGTAAATCCATTTTATAAAAAAACAGAAAAGTTAAATAGTAATTAAACCAATTGTCTAATCCACCCCTTTATTGTAGAAATAAATGTTATATTGAAATTACAAATTAAAAAGTATTATGATATTTTATAAAGAACTATGTCAAATGGATTTAAGCCTAAAACAACAAAAAAAATTAAGATAAACAAAAGAAGTGCTATTACTTTGGATGGAAAACATCGTGAATATTTGAATGAATTTATTAAAGACGACGTTGATAGAATTCCGGAATTAAAGTTAGAGCGTGATAATTTACAAAAAAAGGCGTCTGATCCAAATATTACTTTATCCCTTGAAGAGCGATTGGATATAAAAGATCGCCTAAAGGAAATCAACAAAACTATTAAAAATTGCCATTTGAAAAAAAAGGAGTATTTATTGGAAAATTCTAAACATATTTTTGATTACTTTGAAAACAAGAAGAATATTTCTAAAGGTGATGATATAATACCTACTTCTAAAAGTAAATTGGTAAATAACTTTTTTAAAATTAATAATGAAACACAACCTGCATCATCTGCGAACAATTTGAACACTCATAACATCGTGCAAAAATATTTGAGTAATATAGATGACACGTTTATCGACATTAATCAATATGTGCAAGCTTGTGATATATGTCAATATTGTCATGTTGGTGAATTGATTCCGTTAGAAGACGACGGGGTATTGATATGCAATAAATGTTCAAGACACATTCCCTACTTGATTGAAAATGAGAAACCTTCTTATAAAGAGCCGCCCAAGGAGGTTTGTTTTTATGCATACAAGAGAATTAATCACTTCAAGGAAATCATCGCGCAGTTTCAAGGAAAAGAGACTACTCAAATACCGCCAGAGGTTATTGAGAATATTAAACTTCAAGTGAAAAAGGAGCGGACCACGATTGACCAGATTACAAATATAAAAACAAAGGAAATCTTGAAGAAATTGGGATACAATAAATATTACGAACATATTCCATTTATCAAGGACAAACTTGGCATAAAACCGCCTGTTATGTCCGCTGAATTCGAAGAGACACTTTTTAATTTGTTCATGGAATTGCAGGCACCTTACTCCAAGTTTTGTCCCGATGACCGCGTCAACTTTTTAAATTACTACTACACTGCATACAAACTTTGCGAGTTGTTGGGCGAGATACATTACCTTGAACACTTCCCCATGCTCAAAGATAGAGAGAAAAGAATCGACCAAGATAATATTTGGAAGAAGATTTGCCTAGAACTTGACTGGGAATTCATTCCAACCATTTAGATCCGATCCTTGAATAATTAGATATTTGTATAAATTAATTATCATATAAAATTAATTTATTCTATCGCTATATTAATGGCTCCCGCAAATAAAACAAGAAAATCGCCTTCAGCGAGTGCAACCAAATTTGGTGTTGGAGTGAAGAAGCGCGGGAATGATGGGAATATGTGGCAAATAGTTCAAACCAAAACGGGTACAAAGCGATGGTTAAAGGTCGCAAGCAACGCGAAAAGTAAAAAGAATACCAAGGTAGTCAAGGCGGTCAAGGTGATGGGACCTATACAAGACGACGACGCTATCCGAAACAAAAATAAAAAGTTGTATAAATTTTGGTCAGATTTGGCGGATTCCAAGCATGGTGTTTTTATTTATAAGGACAATAGTCATAAAATAGTTAAAAAAAATCTTAGAGAAGAACAGGTAAAGGCCGAAACAGATGGTAATGTTGTAGCGATTTTAGATAGTGGGCCGAGTTTTGGGGCTTATGTTGCACTATCCAGAAAAGCCGGAGATAAAAGCGTGGAAGAAGTCATCAAGAATTATAAGAAATATTTTAACGAGGGAGCGTCTGGAAAAAGATTATTCTGTTAACCACATTGTCCTCATCTCAACGCCGACGGCGACGACTCTTACGTGTTTTTTTACGCACGGCCTGTTTTCGCTTAATGGATCTGCGTCGTCGTCTTGTTTCTCTCTTGATTGAATATCTTGATCTTCTTTTACGACGAGTTTTTTTGTTTCCGCCAAGTTGGTTTCCTCCTTCACCCTCGTCATCGGTCTCTTCCTCATTATCTGTATCTCCGAAAAAAGGATAATCATCCTCATATGATGCTGTATATGCGGTTGGAGTCATACCATCATTATTTTCACCAATTATATATATTATTCCAACAGCATTTAGGCTCTCAAGACCATAGTTTATTTTTATATCATTCAAATATCTAATTTGGTCGTCTGTGAATCCAACACCTTGTAGCTGGTTTATCTCGTCTGCAGTATATGGATCAATTGAACCACCGCGTTGTTTATACTTTCGTGTTTTCATTTGTTGTTCTTATAAATATAATATAACGTATTATATTTATTTGCTGAAAGTATGTTTTCTGGTAGTCATACGCACTTATAGGCCTCCAGGGAAACCAACCAAGTTGGCACCAATACCAAACCCGGCACCAGAGCGAGCAGTCACACCAATAACAGGAACATACGTATCTAGGATGCTAAAAGTGGCGGCTGCGGTTAACGCAATCATACCAATCTCTTCTAAATTCAAGGACCTCTTGGGGATGGCATACGCCGCCAAGGCGACCATTAAACCTTCCACAAGGTATTTTATAATCCTCTTTACCAACTCGTTAATGTCGAAAACGCGATTCATTATACTAAATAGATAGAAAAAAACAAATAAATATATATAATAATTAAATCACTTAAAATTATGCATCTTACATAGATTATAATGAGTCAATCTAAATTCGAAAGAAAACTGCAATCCAACGGCAAGCCAAACCCTAAATATATTGACTTGCTAGAGGAGGACAAGCCATTGGCCGGACAAAAATTTGTTTGTGTTTCATTTGTTTCGCCCGAAAAAATCCTCAAGCAAAAGGAAATTTTCTTTTTTGAAGAGTTCCTAAAGAAGTGGGATTTGAACAAGTCCATGGAGAAGTTCGTCCAGTTTTTGAATTTTGCGTCATTCAAGTATAAGCTGACATTTGACGATGTTATGAAGGATTTTCAAGATTTCATCACAGAAGAGAAGGATACTATTACTGCTACCAGCCTTGCGGATGATTACAAGACGTTTGTGGATAAGAACGAGGAGGATTTGGAGAAGTCCTTCAGCATCGCACACAATTTCCAGACTCATACTAGAGGTATTAAAATCCGCGGTTCCTATCCTTCTGTCGAGGAGGCAGAGCTAAGATGCAAAATGTTGCGCGAGATTGACCCTCATCACGATGTTTACGTTGGCCCCGTAGGATTGTGGATGCCTTGGGAGCCTGAGGCCTACAAGACTGGTCGCGTGGAATACATGGAGGAGGAGTTGAACAAGTTGATGAGCGAAAAGAGCAAGAGCGAAGAGAACGCCAAGAATGCCTTTGAGCAACGTGTCAAGGAGACAAAGAAGAAGGCCATCGAGGACAACATTAAAAACGCAGAGAAGAGCGGCAACACTTTGACGCAAACGATTGATGATGCAGGAAATCTCATTGGCGTTGGATTGGCAAATACCCAAGAGAAGACGCTTGCGGGTAAGGGTGGCGAGATTTCAGTTGCGGATATTCGCAGCGAGTTGTTTGAGGGTGAAAATATTATTGTTGGCAAGTCCGATAACGGACAAAGTCAGCTACTTAGTGGCCCATTTGCGTCCAAGAAGAAGGATTAACGTACTGATAATTTAATACCAAATAAATGAAATAATATATATTATATTTATATATATTATAATGGCTGCGGTGGGACAAATGCGAGAAGGTGAATTAAGACCTGACCAACTAGAAATAGGAAAGGTATATAGAGTAGAATCTTATCTCCGGAATACAAATACACCTGTGGTCGTATCTTTGGCTAGGTTTAAGAGAATTTATGGAAGATCGACACGATTTATTGAGGAGCCGGTTCCAACTATGGAATTTACAATAGTACATTATGGTACACGTAGAAGGCTTGCGAGTGAAGAGGATTTGCCGAATGGAGAATACAATATAGATATCGGGATGGATACTAATCCAACACATGCCATGTATTATAGATTTTTTCAAACAGCAGCAGATATTGTAGAAAAACGAACGAAACAACAAGCACTACAACAAGTATTCGCGGGTAGACTTCCGCAGGCAGAAGCACATTTTCTTTCGGATGGATGGTTTGCAACCAACACTAGGAAAGGTGGAAGAAAATACAAAACCCGTCAAACCAAACTACGCAGGAAAAATAGAACTAGAAAGAATCGCAGAAGAACGCGTCGTAGATGATTAAGACATTTCCAATTCCTTTGAGCTAGCGCTCCAATTTAATATTTATATATATATATATATATAATGGCTGCGGTGGGACAAATACGAGAAGGTGAATTAAGAACAGACCAATTAGAAATAGGAAAAGTATACAGAATGGAACAATATGTGAGACCCAATCCTGGTGCGCAACATCAGCTTATGGACCAAAGTTTAGTTAGGTTTAAGAAACGTTGGGGTGGTGGGGATATTTTTATGGAGTTTACAATAGTAGCTCCTGGCACCGATACTTTTAGGTCAGGGCTGAATATAACTATCCCGTTCGATACTAATCCAACGCATAACTATTATTATAGATTTTTTCAAACCGCAGAAGACCGCCTCGTAGCCCCACTTAGACAACAAGCACTACAAGAAGTATTCAATAAGAGGGTAGACCCCGTAACAGCATGGGGTCTTACGGATGGATGGTTTGCGCCTAGTAGGAAATCCGGTGGAAGAAAATACAAAACACGTCAAACCAAACTACGCAGGAAAAATAGAACTAGAAAGAACCGCAGAAGAACGAATCGTAGAAGATAGATTAAGACATTTCCAACTCATTTAAAGTTGCAGGTTTATTTTTAAATGCTTCTTTTCTCTTTGCAATGATAGCCTCAATCGTAGTTAACATCTTGTATTGCTCTGTGTAAAAATCGCCACTATACACTCCCCCGCCATCAATCAAGTTTTGGTTAGTAAATATTGTCTGCACAATAATATCCTCAGTTTCAAACAAGACGTCTACCTGGCCTTTTCTCTCTTCATTCTTAACTACAACAAAGAATATTCCGACTGCATTATTGGTTCTGGTTTTTAAATAATCAGAAAAGGCGTTAAAATATGTAAGTAGCCCCCCGTATCCTACGTTTAATTCATATTCAGCCATTCCCATAATCGGATCCACGTACAAATAAAACTTTTGTTGAGGCAACGCAAGTATCTTTTTGAATCGTTCAATACATCGTTGAAAATATTGATAATCCTTTTCCTGTCGGATATCATGGTGGGACATGGCGAGTTTCATTCCATACGTTCCAATTTTATTTTCTGGGCTCTCGGAGATATACTCATTTTCATAGTATTTATTATAAACAATGTTTTCATTGCAAACGTGTGTCTTAACATCGTCGCACAAATTAAAGGTCTCGCTTTGTTTCTCTACATAATTCTCTACACGCAAATACTCTACAAAGTCGGTCTCAATACAATGAACCAATACGTCCAATTTTGATACAACCCAGTCAAATGGATAGGTTTCAAACTTGTGTCTCATCTCCTTGATGAGAGAAGCAGAAGTACATCTATGGCCCACTGAAAATAAAATGGTTTTTTCTACAAGTTTGTTGTCAACAAGTCCTTCGTGCAAATCATCTGCTGCCATATTTATAAATTAAATTACTTAAAATATACGATTTTAACTAATTTACCATATCTTTTTCACTAATATAAATCCTGCTAAAGCCCCAAGTACTTCTACTATGATATATAATATATAATCCATTTGTGTTATTTTATTGGCTACCATCATGCTAGTAGCAATGGCTGGATTGAATATTCCACCAGATATAGCTCCGCCTAACATAACGGCAATTGCAAGTGCTGCACCATGTGCTAAATAATTGCTAGTAGAAAAAACTACAACTGAAAGCAAAAATGTTCCAAGAAATTCAACAATATATTTATTCATTTTGCTATATTAACAGAAAATAAATGTATTCAGCCAAAGGTCATTACCATTTTGTTTTTTTCACACTTATTTTTGGTCCGGCACCCTTTTTCTTACTACTGCCAGGATCGTACTTTTCCTCCTCATCGTCAGAGTGCATGTCCTTTGAAAGCTCCCAAAACTCTTTGGACCCTAACTTAAAATCATTATGCGAATCTGCCTTGTACCAAAAAACCTGATCTTGTAGTTTATTGGATTTTGCATTGTTGTTGATTACTAAACACTCGTAATTTTCAGTGCATTGGTCCATTACCTGACAAAATGATTCAAATGTGGGGAACATACCCGCATAGTTTTCAAAAATACGTTTGCGGTTTGCAATATACGGCTCACGCAAAATAAAGACATAATCAATATTTGTACGAAGTGCTGGCGGAATACCCAACGGATATTGCATAGTAATTATTAACATGACTTTCCAATGACGACCATTCATAAACAACAAGCGCATCATCTTGTCGCGAGACCAAGTATTATCATATAAACAATCATCCAAGATGACAAATGTGCGTGGGTCTATCGTGCTACGCTTAAATGTTTCAACCTCCTTTTTGATTTGTTTTAGAACAGACCGCTGACGCTTTAGGATATTCTCAACTATTGCAGTGTTATATTCATTGTGAATAAATAGTTTTGGAACCATTTTACTATAAAACCCGTTGCCTTCTTCTGTTCCTGAAATTACTGTGCCGATAGGTATGTCTTGGTGATAAAATAACAAATCACGAACTAAGAAACTCTTACCTGTATCACGACGTCCGATAAGCACCACGACGGGACCCTTGCTTTCATTTGGTTTAAAACTTATACTTTTCATGTCAAATCTTTTTAATTCTAATGTCATATCTTCTGTATATATAATTCATTTTAGAAAAAGTCGTCGGGATTCTACGCAATCACTTAAGCGACAACACATTAGATTCTATTTGCGTTGAATCCCTTCCACATTTTCTAAATGCGAAGTATATGAACGATATAGTCAACTATAAGAAGCGTAAAAACACTGAATTATTCAAATCTTTAGAAAGATTTGATTTAGACCAGACCCAAAACTATATTCCAATTTATACTAAACTAATGACATTAAATGAAACCAATTTCAATAGCGTCAATTTAAATCATACATTGTATATTACCAATGTTGTTAACAATATTGAGGGAAATCAAAATCTATACAAGTGTTCGCTGAAGAATTCCGCCGACGAGCAGCTAAAAATAAAACCCAAAAATGTGTTTTGTAAGATGGCTCCTTTATTAGATCCAATAAGGTATTTGATAGGTAAATATGATGTGGCAGACAGCTCATTGATGAATTTGCCTTCCATAGATTCTACGGCTTCTTCAGTCAATTCAAAACTATTAGATGTGAATAATTCGGCCTATGTTGACAGCTTGTTTTCTCATCTAACAAGTCAATTGTTGTCTAAGCATGGATTTATACATGGCATAGAGTTTTATGGTTCATTCTTGTCCATTAAGAAAAACTTTAAACTAAATGTGTTTGATGACTTGGATTATTTGATAAAGTCGGATTTTTTCAACAAGAATAAAAACCAGTTATTTCAGATTGAAGATTATAGTTCTCTCTTTGATGATGACACAAGTAAGAAGAACCTCCCAGCTATTAAAATTGATGCAACCGGAAAGGATTGTAGTTTTTCAATTGATCCGATAGAAGATATACTATTTAATGAAGTATTTGACACTTCTCAAACGGATGATAGTGTATCTGCATTAACAACGGATAATCTGAAAGAACTCAGTATGGAAACATTTGCACTTAATACACTCAGTTCCCATAATTCCGAGTCCATGGATTCAGAGAGCTCGTGCTCTTCTAGAACAAGTCATACTAGAGACTCGGATAGTTGCGGCGACGATAACTCCACAGAAGAATGGACCGACGAAAACAGCGAGGATCATGATGATGATGATGATGCCAGTGAGGATGAATGTATAAATGTAACATTTCCAAAATATCCAGTGCAAGTTATTTGCATGGAACAATGCCAAGATACGCTGGATAATCTCATGTTGAAGACGGACATGGACGAAATTCATTGGATGTCTGCATTGATGCAAATTATCATGACGTTAATTACTTATCAAAAGGTATTTGCCTTTACGCACAATGATTTACATACGAATAATGTAATGTATGTGCCAACTGATAAGAAATATATATATTATTGTTTTAAGAACAAGTATTATCGTGTACCGACGTTTGGTAAAATATTCAAAATCATTGATTTTGGGCGAGGTATTTATAAGTATGATGGAAAGATTTTATGTAGCGACAGCTTTAGTTTTGGTGGCGATGCTGCGACCCAATACAATATTGAGCCTTACTTTAATGATAAAAAACCGCGATTGGAGCCGAATTATAGTTTTGATTTATGTAGATTAGCTTGTTCCATGTTTGATTATTTGGTCGATGATATGGATAGCATCAAGGATTTAAGTAAGTGTGATACTATAACAAGAATCATCGTAGAGTGGTGCTTGGATGATAATGGATTGAATGTCTTGTACAAGAATAATGGGGCGGATAGATATCCCGATTTCAAGTTATACAAAATGATTGCGCGATGCGTGCATAAACATACGCCTCAAGCCCAATTGGAGCGCAAGGAGTTTAATGCATTTATATTTCCCAAGAAACAAATACCTGGAAATGAAAAGGTGATTAATATTGATGATTACCCGTCGTATGCATAAATCGTCATATGTGTAAATAATAATAATTATTGATGTATAATAAAAATATTTGTAAAAATTTTATTATACTTTATTGGACATAGCCAAAATATTTATCTTGTATAATTATAAGATTCTTTCATGTCGTCGTATGGATTTATTATTACTAGACACGTTAATTCCGAGAAAACCAATAAATATTGGAACCATGCGGTAAGAAGTATACGACGATTTTATCCATTTAGAAAAATAGTCATTATTGACGACAATAGCAATCAAGCGTTTGTAAAGGCGGATTACGAGTACAAAAATATTCAATTTGTGAAATCTGAATATCCTGGCAGAGGAGAATTGTTGCCATATTACTATTTCCATAAAAATAAATATTTTGACAATGCTATTATTTTGCACGACAGCGTGTTTTTCCACAAACGAATTCATTTTGAAAAATTAAGCAAAGTGAAGGTTCTTCCCATATGGCATTTTGACATGAATGAAAATATGGAAAATTGTTTACGACTTGCCAGGTATCTTGATAACTCAGAGGCCATTCAATTCAAGGTCTCACCAGAGACGATAAATATGTTAACGTATAAACAAGCTGATATTTGGCATGGATGTTTTGGAGTTCAAAGCTACATTAATTATGATTTTCTCTCTATGATCCAAAAAAAGTATAATCTTTTCAATTTATTAAAAGGTGTTTTAACTCGGGCCGACAGATGTTCCTTGGAGCGTGTAATGGGTGTTATATTTCACGCAGAAGTCCCGAAGTTATATAAACGCCCGTCTCTCTTGGGTACTATTTTTGAGAATCAATCATGGGGATATTCTTTTGAAATGTATTGCGCTCAATACAAACGCATACGTAAGCCATTAGTTAAAGTTTGGACTGGACGATAGCTATGCTTAAAATGTCGGATTGTCTGTGAATGCAATTTGAGTAATCGGGGCGCCTCCAGCCGATTCTTGTATAATGGGTTTTAATTGTTCTAATATGATAAAAGCAATGATGGTGCAAACATATACCAATAATGTATCCTTTACGATCATTTTTAGAGGCTTGCTCTCTCTCTCTATAAATCGCATCTCAACAAACTTTCCTAAAAAAAATACGAATGCTATAATACCCGAGATAATATATATATTGTCCATGTATATTTTACATGGACAATGTTTCATAACAATTTTACGCATATTTAACCTAAAACTTCAATATCATCAATTAACAAATCAGGAATAATTTCAAGACGTTGTGGTTCAATATCATGGACGTCCAACTGACCCAAGCTTACATTTTCGTTAAATATTTGTATTTTACCGCCTGAACTATCAGAGTCATCGTCGTCGTCAGTCTCCAACTTTCGCTGTTCGTTGCGTATGCTACTGAGTTCTTCTAGCCTAGCAATATCCTTTGGAGCACTGATTTGTTCTTCCTTGTTATTTGTATCAATCGCCATGTCCACATTATTAAAGCTTAATTTGGATGACATAGTTGCAGACGATTCCATTGATGTCGCTGTGGGTGAGGGCTGCTGCATTATAGGAGCAGAGCTAATACCTTGAGCCAAATTCTCATCCGGCATGGGCGTTTCTTTGATTTCTTCAATGACATCATCTTCAGTAGTTTCATCCAAATATGCACGCAAAATCATGTCAATCGGAATACTCTCTCTAACAGCGTTCAAGATACACTCTTGTATGATTACTTCCAATTCTCTGTGATTCTTTTGTGTTTGAAGTGGTGGGAGATTCGCCTCAAATAAATAGACATTCTTGTAAATCTTTCTTGCGACGTGTATATAAACTTTATGAATAAAGTCTTCAAATTTCGGAATTTGTATGTCAACCTTCTTCTGCTTTGTACCTGCACGTACGGCTGTCAAAAGTTTTAATTGTATGATATGAACACAAGTAATCAAGTCGTCTAAATAAGTGCAACCGCTTTTATCACAAATGCGCTTTTTCTCATTTTCAATAATCGCGGGATTCCATTTTGGAATACGACTGATAAAATTCTGAAACGTCATTAAATATTTATCCATTTCATTGTTTGCTCTACACAAGTTGAGAGATTCCTCAAAGATGGATTTAAATCCTTCCACGATTAGTGGGGTTAATATAGTTAATAATCTGGCACCCCACTCGTTTTTAGATTCATGTAAAGCACTTACGTTAAAATCATCCATGGTATATGTAGTTTAATAATTTATTTTAAAAGCAATTTTAACTCATTAAAATAAATTCGCACCCCAAAATCTCAAATTCAATAATTGTTACATGAATGAAATATTGTCTAAAGAAGCTTCTACATCCAAAAATATAAAATGCAACATGAAATATATCAAATTTTTTTCGTTTTTGATATCTCTTCTTACCTTGTTAAACACCATTAAAAACTCATATAATTTTACTTGTTCGATATGCGCGAAATAATTGGATTCCAAAAGAGCAAGTACATCTAAACCGCTATACCCTTTTTCATATAATTTAAGAGTCAGCTGAATAACATCAATATCACTCTGGATTGGTTTTATCAGCTCCTTTTTAAGCCAATCAACGCGTCGGGTTTTGTATGATTTTAAATTAAACGTCTCGTTCAAATTATATTGATATAAATTTATCATTCGGTCGTTATACTCAGGTTCGTATACATATATTTCGCAGAATCTTGATAAGATGGGTTTAAGTAACTTGTATTTATCCTCAACTATAATAAAAAATCGCGTCGTGTGGTTAAACAACTCAATGCATCTACGTAAGGCTGATTGTGCGTCCATTGTCAATTTATCTGCATTTAATAAAACGATGCTTTTAAAAATATCTCCACCATTTGATTGAATATGCGTCTTTGCAAAAAACTTCAACTCTTCGCGAATAAATTTTATACCCTTGCCGTGCGCACAATTTACATATCTTACAAATGATTTGATACGTTCGTGGTCGTTTTCATAAATGGTATTAATAAACTCATGTACTATGGTTCGTTTTCCGCTTCCAGATGGGCCATGGAATATAATATTGGGTATTTTGTGCATAGAATGAAAATATAATAATTTTTTTTTAATCTCCGCATGTATATTCAATGCTGAATTCATGGTATACTAATATGATGATGTATATTTAATACAATATAACAACGTATATTTCTAACATGGTTATTAGAAATATATTGCGAATAGATCTGGGCCTAACTTCTCTCTTGGATGTATTTATACAGAGGTTGTTAGGCTATGAGTATATGGGTTGGAGCGGAAAGCGTTCAAAATATCAGGAGTGTTTCTTTGCATCTCAATTGCCGTATTTAATTGTTGTGGAGTTCCAATATGGCCGTAATTCTCTTTTGCTGGAGGTAAGGGTACGATGGAGTTGGGTGCAAAAGGGCGATTATCCATGCAATTCGTATCCTGTCTAGGCAAAGATACATTCATAGTCTGATTGAAAATCTGTGTGCCACCCATATTTGCCCTGTTTCCAATGGTCTGCGACTTGATATCATTGTTGTGTTGTCTGTATGCAGCAGAATAGTCCATCGCGGCTTCGGCATTATTTCCAACATTGCCATACGTAGAATAGTTGGTAGAATCACGTTGTGTGAATTCAAGTGGGGTATGTGTATCAACATATTGTTGAGAGGATTGGTTGTTAATATTAAATTGCGGTGAATACATGGTGGTCTCCTTCATAGTAGTAGGAGTAATATCATTCGGATTGTTAAAATATCCCATTGGCACAGTTGAACTAACCTCATTACCATATATGCGAACATTCGAACAAACCTCTTCTTTGCGCGATGGCCTCAATACGTCCATAAACGGCGCAATAACTGCACCAATCGCTCCGCTAAATCCAGAGCGCATAGTGTCAACAGGTCGTGAGGTGGTTCTATTATTATTATAATTCTTGAAAGACCCGATACGTTTGTCGCCGTCTAGACCAGGTGCACGACCAACTGCGCTACAAATAGAGGGTTCCATTGTTCCAGATTTTTGTCTTTTGCTCTCCTCAAATGCGGTTGGTGCTCGGCCCACTCCAACCTCAACCGCACTAGCCGGGCCAGTATAATCAACTTCGACGTTGTTTCTTCGGATGATACCCATCTCTTGTTCCGAGCGCAACATTTCACCCTTTTCTGAACCAGTTGTGGTAAGCCATCTGTCTTGACTATTTACAAAAAATGTATCAGGTGTATGTTTTTCAACACGTCCAATGATACCTACATTTTTAACTGTTGCATAAGACGGACCTTCTAAATTATTCAAGTTGTATTCAAGCTTGGGGTTTGTCGTAGTTCTTAATTCGTCTACTGTTTTGGGTAGCCACTTGTCGCGCGCCTCCATTCCTGAGTTAAACCCACCGCTACCACTTGGAGAAAATCCGTGATTCAAACCAGGGCCGACATTTTCAGTCTCAAACGGCTTTACGTTGTTATTTCTTGACCCAGGATTCACACGCGATTGATAAAAATCGCTCTGATTGGGGGCTCCATAGGCCCAGTTCATATTTGCCTCGGGCTTGAACAAGGGGGCTTGCTCTATCTTCTTGATCACTTGACTTCCTGTTCCAGCCATATTATCTAAAACTGTTTCGGCAATATTCATGTCATATGTGTAGCCCTTGATTTTTCCACCATTAAAAGGCACCATATTATTATGCTTAAAAGAAGCACTATCTAAATAATCACCTGAGAGAGAAAATATTTGCTGCGGCATATTTCCAACCTTAACTCCAGCATTCTCTTGTTTCTCATAATAGTTTTGGTCAAAATACTTGTCAGTGCTTGCATTTGGGTTAGGATACAAGCCAATAGTATCTGCAAGTTGTTTATTGTTTGTGACCGGATAATTCTGAGGAGGAATATCCATGTTTGGAATATAATTATCGGTTTTAACACCCAGATTACTTCTTATTCCCATATTCGTAAAACTTTCAGGTTGTAATTTCTTGATAATCTTTTTTTTGTCTGGCTTTTCATTATTTTGATTTGATATAACATATAAGCCACTTAATGCAATAAAAGGTAACGCTAATTCCATTATTATATATATCATAGAATATATTATTAATTGTAAAAAACACACAATTCTGCAACTTTTGCAAATCTATTAATATTTTTATAATACTTTATAAAAATAATACAACACAGATAGGCTGACACCTTAACATCTATTATACATTAAGTGCACCGATTAAAATAATCCTTTTCTAAAATCCGCGTGCTTAAATTATTTATAAACGGCATACATGTATTCTCTTGAGGATTCAACGGAAGTATATACCAGTCAACTTGTTCTAAATCTCGGGCAGTCCAAGCAGGCATAATTGCACGAGACTGCTCCGTGAATAAATTATTGCACGTAGGATATTCAATCGGCTTACTAGGCACAACATATTGTGTATATTCATCCTTTCCTAAACAATCTCTCCCAATATATCTACGATTAATACCCATCAATTCACTTTCTAAATTGATACAATTTGTTCGCAAATTTGCACCCCACTTTTGAATAATAATTTGAGGATCTTCAATATAACATGGTTTGTCTCCATTGCCAGGTACGTTAAGCATATATCGCCCGGGGTCCGTAGATTGTTGTAAGTGTTTAATAGTTCTACAGGGGTCATAATTAAATCGGGTGTTTGCCATGTTATTATATACTATGAAAAGAATTTTACGATATTTAGTAATTATCTTCAAATGTATATAATTTATTTACATAAATGAAATTAGTTTAAACTGATTTAAGAATATCTACCATTTAGATATACTATGCGCCTAGAAATTGAAGAGATTGATGCACCACGTCCAACACTTTGTTTGAATATGATAGTGAAGAATGAGAGTAAAATTATTCGCAGATTGATGGAGTCGGTTTCTTCAATCATTGATTGTTATTGTATTTGCGATACTGGGTCCACTGACGATACGATTGAACTTATCAATACATTTTTTTCACAGAAAAATATCCCTGGCAAAGTTGTGTCCGAACCATTCAAAAATTTTGCATATAACAGATCGTTTGCCTTACAAGCATGCAGTGGAATGTCTGATTATGCACTCCTATTAGACGCAGATATGATTTTTGAAATTAACAAATTTGATAAGCGTAGATTGGCGCAAGCAGATTCATTTTGTTTGTTGCAAGGAAATGATAGTTTTTATTATCAAAACATGCGAATCGTGCGAAATAACGGGTTGTATAAGTATACGGGAGTAACCCATGAATACATCTCTACGCCTCCAGGTAATCACAATATTAATATTGGTCGTGATGAATTGTTTATTCGTGATATTGGCGACGGCGGATCCAAGAGCGACAAGTTTGAGCGTGATATCAGACTTTTGTTAGAGGGCTTGAAAGAAGAGCCTGGCAATGTGCGCTACCATTTTTATCTAGCAAATAGCTACAAGGATAGCGGTCAGTTTGAGAAGGCGATTGAGTATTATCATAAACGAATTGCACTTGGTGATTGGGAGCAAGAAATTTGGTATAGTTTATATAACATTGGTAATATTTATGAAGCCCAGGGGAAAATGCCTGATGCCATCATTTATTGGCTAAAGGCGTTCAATCTTAACCCGATTCGTCTTGAAAATATTCATAAGATCGTACAACATTATCGTATTATTGGAGAATGTAAAACCGCTAAAATGTTCTACGATGTTGCAAAAGGTGTTCTCAAACAAAATATTCAAAAGGATAATTATTTATTCTTGGCAAATGATGTTTACACGTACAAATTTGAATATGAATATTCTATTCTTGCGTGTTATTTGGGTATTAAAAACATTAATGATGCAATTGTTGCAATCTTTAATAATAGCACTGATTCAGGTATCATCCATAATACCTTTTCTAACATGAAATTTTATAAAGATGTATTGAAGCCTCAAAGGGTTGTTGATTTTACCTTTACGCATCATGTAGATATACGCGACAAAAAGCAAGTCCCGTTTTATTCTTCTTC
>Ga0209086_10001551_pt1 | contig 18589 bp, 8 predicted proteins | sample M_130207_XF_Meta_FD_187312 | JGI IMG/M metagenome (GOLD analysis project Ga0209086, IMG submission 187312) | Freshwater microbial communities from Lake Montjoie, Canada to study carbon cycling - M_130207_XF_MetaG (SPAdes) (version 2) | ecosystem: Environmental > Aquatic > Freshwater > Lake... | reverse complement strand
TACATACTTCGCTAAATTTGTTTCTATAGAGCAGGGCAATGGAATTGTCGGGGTGCAAGGTCTCACAGATTAGTCCGTTCACATGTATTGTCGCATAGGTGTCTAACAACACATTGTATAAGATTTCCCCAGTATATATTACCTTCTTGACTTTTTCCGAATAATTTAAGAAACGTTCCGCGGGTACCAGGCGACCTTCGAATTCGATTTTATGGTCCTTGGACATAAGGGTTTTCGTATGGGGGACATTGCGTGTTAATGCATGTGGTTCAAAACTAATCAGATATTTGTCCAGGCTGACTGTTTGGGTAATGTGTAAAATCGGTTGGTTGTTAATGGTATGGCGGGCAGGGTTTAGGCGGTCGATATGCACGCGCCCTTGGTCGGTCTGGATGGGGGTACCCCGGGGAAAACAAATGTTACTGATGAGGGGTGGGGGAGGATTAGGGTTGACTTGCGTAGATGCAACGAAGATGCCTTCGTTACTTAACCCCCCGGCCAAAGCTCTAATGGTCTCTGTGCTTCTTGTTATTAAACGAGAGCGAACACCATTAACACTCGTTTTAAGTAAAGTCACGGAAAAAATACAGGAATCATATGACAAGGATAGGTCAGGAGTAGCAGACCAAATCTGCGCAGGGTCACTCGAAGACCAAATGCCTCCCTTACCATCAAGCTCGAGTTCCGTTCCCCCCGCCAAGGCGTTAATGGTACCTGGACTGGTCTCAATTAAAGCCACGGTATAAATATCTTTATCAGTTAAGACGTGAGTCCAAGCCTGAGCGGGGTTAGTTGAATACCAAACACCCCCCGTGCCTCCCACCAAGGCACTAACGCCCGTACTGGTGTTAATTAAAGCTACAGAGTTAAACCCTTTGTCGATATAATAACTTTGGAATATTACAGGAGTATCAGACCAAGTTTGAGTTACATCAGCTGAATAATACGCGCTACCTTCCCCCCCCCCACCACCATTCAAACCCCCCACCAAGGCGCTAATAGTACCCGTCCTCGTCTCAAGTAAAGCCACGGCAAGAATAACTGGACCGACTAAAACTGGAGTCCAAGCATTAGCAGTAGCGGGGTCCGTCGAATAATACACGCCCTCCGCGCCTCCCGCCAAAGCTTTAAGACCCGTCCTCGTCTCAAGTAAAACGACAGCAAAAATATATTGACCGGTTAAGACCTGAGTCCAAGTCTGAGCGGGGTCAGTCGAATACCAAGCCCCCTCCTTCCCCCCCGCCAAGGCGCTAACACCCGCACTCGTCTTAAGTAAAGCCACGGAGTTAATACGGACATTATTTAATATTAAGACTGGAGTCCAAGCATTAGCAGTAGCAGGGTTAGTCGAATACCAAGCCCCCTCCTCGCCCCCCGCCAAAGCGCTAACGCCCGCACTCGTCTTAAGTAAAGCCACGGCACGAATACTTTTATTGACTAAGCTTACCTGCCAGGTGGCCCCATAATCTGAGGAATAGTATACCCCATTGGCTCCTCCGGCTAGAGCATATTGGCCGGTTTCATCATAGACCATCTGGTAAAATAGTGTGCCAAAATTTGCCGTACCGAGAGTAAATTGCGTAGCGGGGTCCGTCGAATACCAAATACCTCCCTTATCATCAAGCCCGAATACATCGCCTCCCGCCAAAGCTTTAAGACCATCACTAGTCTCAATTAAAGCCACGGAGTAAATATTTGGACTATTTAAAACTGGAGTCCAAGCATTAGCAGTAGCGGGGTCAGTCGAATACCACGTACCCTCCTCGCCTCCCGCCAAAGCGCGCATGTTACCTGAACTGGTCTCAATTAAAGCCACGGATCTAATATATTTATTATCTAAGGCTGGAGTCCAAGTATTAATAGTAGCAGGGTCCGTTGAATAATACACACCCTCCTCCCCTCCCGCCAAAGCTTTAAGACCCGTACCCGTGTTAACTAAAGCCACGGAGTAAATATATTTATCGGCTAAAACTGGAGTCCAAGTCTGTGCAGAGTCACTCGAATACCACACGCCCTCGTCGCCTCCCGCCAAAGCTTTAAGACCCGTACCCGTGTTAACTAAAGCCACGGATTTAATATATGTATTATGTAAGATTAAAACGTGAGTATAAGTCTGTGCAGAGTCACTCGAATAATACACGCCATCACTATCTCCCACCAAAGCTTTAACGCCCGTACCCGTGTTAACTAAAGCCACGGCACGAATAGCTTTACCATTTAAGACCTTAGTCCAAGCATTAGCATCCGCGAGATTATCCGAATACCAAACATCAATAGTTTTTCCCACCAAAGCTTTAACCCCCACACTGGTCTCAATCAAAGCTACGCTAGAAGCGGGAGAAGTGTCGCCGGCATCGATTAACTTAGCAGACCAAGTATTATTTTCTAAGTCAACCGAATACCAAAAGCCAAATTGACCCGCGGCCAAGGCGTTAATAGTACCCGCACTCGTTTTAATTAAAGCCACGGCAGTCACATATACATTGGCTAAACTTATACGCCAGGAGACCCCATAATCTGAGGAATAGTATACCCCATTACCCCCAGCTAAAGCGTATTGACCGGTTTCATCATAGGCTACCGCAACAATGTTAATATTACTCATACTACCACTTGGAATGTTTGTACTTTGAAAATCCAGAAAACCCATATATATATATTAATATATATAAAAAATCTATAAAATTGTAATTTAAATTAAATTAAATATATAATTTATTATATTATTTTTAGTGTGCTTCGCCTAAAAAAGTGTAAAGTGTGTCTTTTTGCTACACTTTTTCCTAAAAAGTGTAAAGTGTGTCTTTTTTCTACACTTTTTCCACAATCGCTTCGCCTAAAATTGCTTCGCCTAAAGAAAGTGTTTTTTGCTACACTTTTTCCACATTTGCTTCGCCTACAAAAAAGTGTTTTTTGCTACACTTTTTCCACATTTGCTTCGCCTACAAAAAAGTGTCTTTTTGCTACACTTTTTCTTAAAAAGTGTTTTTTGCTACACTTTTTCCACATTTGCTTCGCCTAAAATTGCGTCGCATATAAAAAGTGTCTTTTTGCTACACTTTTTCCACATTTGCTTCGCCTACAAAAAAGTGTCTTTTTGCTACACTTTTTCTTAAAAAGTGTCTTTTTGCTACACTTTTTCCACATTTGCTTCGCCTATAAAAAAGTGTGTCTTTTTGCTACACTTTTTCTTAAAAAGTGTCTTAGTCAAACTCCTCGTCCCCGTCCAGACCAAATTCTTCCGGGTCAGCATCTTCACCCATATAATCAATCCGCATCTCTTCTGCCTCTATCTCAGCCGAATTTTGTTCCTCGGCGAGCAAATCAAACCGATAAATTTCTTTATTCATGTCCGTCACATCTTTATTTTTAGCGAGCCGGTTATCCAGAAGCATCTGTTTCTCCATGGCCGCACGCTCCTCATCATACGTATCTTTCTGGTAGTTCACCAATCCTTTCTGCAAACCTTTACTCCAGCGTTCTAATTGCTGGTTCTTGAAAATCGTCTCGACCTCACGTTCTTCGTCGTCCATTTCTTTCAAACGAAAAGTAATATCGTCCTTCTCCTTTTCTTTTGAACGCAACACTTTATCCATCATACTTTTATAATTATAATTAATAATCTTTTTATCTTGACAGATAATTCCCATAAACGCCTTTAATAATTTCGCGATTTTCTCGGCAATGTCTTTTTTCTCTCCACTAACAATATCTAATTCGGTTAAATCTCCATTTTGCGCGTCAAAGGCCCGGGCCGTGCTCATTAAATCATCCGCATCTTCCAGGGGACTAGTTTTCGCGACTCTCCGCAATAAAATATCATCATCTTCTTTTAAGGAAATCAAATCCAGCAAGGTGCTATAGAAATAGAATTTAAATAAACGCACGACTAATCGGCGCTCCATAGTCGAATAAATGTATTTCTCTTCCCGCATTTTGATGGGCGCATAAAACTCTGTGAGTTTCGCCAAGATTTCCGTATCCCGCGTTAGGAGCATATATTTTTGCAATATGGTGCGAATATCCTCGTCTTTATAAAATTCATAGAGCGACACGTAATGTTTATTAATAATCTCCCGTATATCGCCCGTATGGCGTTCAGATAACTTCCAATGACGCGGAATCTGGACGTTCGCATTTTCTACGCTATTTATTATAATATTGGGGAATTCGCGCGTCAAACATCGCAGCGAATGCTTGATAAAATTCATCATTTTAAAGACGGTTTCGTCCACCGCGTCTAGTACCATATTATCCCCCGTTTCTTGGAAGTCGCTGATATTATCGAGACATTCTTTGAAAAGTTTAAACTCCTTTTCGTTGACAACAGCCGAGCGTTTCATAAAATCAATTATTGTCGCCAACATAGAGTCATTCGCCGCCCCCAAATAGTTTTGCAAAGCCCGCATGTCGGGGGTATCTTCCGTCAGCCCGTGTATTTCGAAATTTTCCAAGACCGATTTGAATTTTTGCGTAAATGTCGCCGGGATATTTCCCAGTGTATTTTGCTCGAACGAATTTAATAAATCAGTTAAAGCTTGCACCGTATTCAGGACCAGGCTGTGTCTGGGTTGGACAATTATGTTCGTTTTGTTGACTATGGTTAATAATTGTTGAAACGTGGCTAACGAATAATTGCGCCCGGCGCTTTTTAATTTACGTATTTGTTCGACGAGACTACTTTTATCGTTGAAATCTTCGGGCTTATTCATGCAAATGGCTTTGAGTTCCTCGCTGATGGGTAGGTTACTCCCGTATTTACAAAAGACGATAAATGCTTTATAAATCGTGTCTTCGGAAAAATCCGCGGGTAACGGCGGAATAATATTTTTGGTATCACGGGGGTCGAAATACAGCCCCGCTTTGCCCATGCGGACCACGTAGTGCAAAATATTTGCCAGGTCGGTTACTTGAGCGTTGAAGGTGGCGATTTCCGGCTGGGCTTCGATAAAATACTGTAAAGTCGACTGTTTGCCCCCGCTATCACAACACGCATTCTCTAAGAAGGGTTCGCCTGCATTGTTCGTCATAATCGCCGCTTTTTTGTGGACGGTTTTCTGGATGAGTTCGTTAATACCAAACGCATAGTGAATAAGCTTGCCCCGCATGACATTTAGCATACCCTCTTGTTTGACCGAACCACTGCGTAAGGCCTCCCGAAAGTCTTTTTTAAATGCTTCCGAGACATTTTGTATACTTTGCATTTTAACAGGTACTAACGGCGGTAAAAACTGTAGCATATTTGCAATATTATGTACGTCCGGTATAGTCTCTTCCACGTTTGCTAAGAGGTAGTTTTCTTTTAATTTAATCAATTCTTGCACTTCTTCCGTCGCTAAAATAAATTTGGAAATCTGGGTTTCAATCCGCGACACAATCGTAGCCGCGTTCATTTTTTGTATAGATTTCCAATGGTCGATGGGACTTTTAATTTTATTGACTATACAGGCCAAATAGGTCATCCCGGATTTGTCTTCGGCGCCACCCAGCGGATAGCCCGCAAACGACCGAATACAACCCGGGTGGGTTTTGCGCGTCCGCACCGAGGGAATTGCCGCTTGAATCGCGATAAATAAATAAGATAGCGTCGAGTAAATCAAAAATTGGTAATACGCCGTCTGATAATTATCGAGATTTTTCTTACCTTTGGTGGCCGCAATTTCTAATTGTTTATTGTAGGCAACTTCGCTCAACATGCGGGTGTCCTGTAATTTGCGGACATTACGAATAATAAACTCTTTATAAGAATCCATATTAATCCCCATAAAATTGGTGAGCGTGGAGATGATATTGGAGATTTTTTCCGTTTCAGGGTCGGCGAATTTTTTTTGCGCTTTCTGCATTTGTAAGATGGATTCGCCCAAATCCGCTTCTAGCACAGCTCGGGTGATATTTTTATAACCCTCTTCCGTAAAATCTTCGTCGGTATTCAAGGAAATTTTCCGTATAATATACCCACTGTATTTATCGACCCAAGCGTCCCCATCATCACTGAGCTTCCCCTGGTCTTTGCAGATTTTCTCAATGGTATACGCAAAATCTTCTTGGGTAATAAAAGCCTTTGCTAAAGTCGCGAGATAACTCGGCAACAGTTTAGTATTGGTTTTCGTACAATAGAGCCAATATTGCTCTTCTTTTTCCAACGGTTCGCGCGTAAAGCTCTCTGCAAATTTTAGGATATCTTGTTGCCGTTTCAAATAATCGGCCTGACCTAATATCACGTCCCGCAGTTTAATATACGGCGAAGTTAGGGTGTTAAGCTCTTCTATAGTAATACCCAAGTTATAATGGCGATAATTATACCGATAGGTTTGTTCGTGTTTCAAGTCTAATAAAGTCCCCATGCGTTTTAAGGCATCGTTGAAATCATCGTTAATATGTTTAATAACCACCGCTTTATTCACATTTAATTCCTCGTCGAATTCTTTTAAAACCATTTTCAAGTTGGCCTCTTTAATATCGAGCCCGCTATTCGCCAACGTGTCGCATTTATTTTTCACTTCTAAGCATTTATCGTCCAAATTACAAATCATTTTGAGTTTATCCTCAAATACATCACTCGAGATATTTTCGTCTCTTAACCACGCGTTATTTTGCCGACGAAAGTATTGGACGGCTATATCATCGTCCTCGGATAATTCGAGGATAGCATAGTCGCCATCTTCGACCACCCGTTTGCCCTCTAACATGGCCCCGGCTTCGCGCCGCGCGTTAGCCTCGGTTAACCCGATTTTTTTCATTAAAGCATTAACTAAAAACCCCACGTAAGCTTCGTTGCTCATGGCCGGGTCAGGTTTGCTATATTCCAATAATAAATCATAATGCGTCGTGTCATATTTCTTATCAAAATACGTTTTTTTCCCGTCATCTTCGCGCAACTCGTCCAAGGCAATGTAACGTTTGGCAATGGCCGTATATGTTTTACATTGGGGTTGTTTTACTGCATTAGCTTCCTTTTGTTTGGGGGCATTTTTGACATAGGCATTTATGTCATTTATATCTTTTAAGCCATTTGCAATCATTAAAGACGAGCCCAGCATGGCGATAGCCGTATTGTAGAGAATACCACAGTCTATACTATTGATTTTTATGATAAACTCTTCACTCGGCATATTGGTGAGTTTTTCGTCCGTTAAACCATATGCGTCCATGACCGCTTCGCGCAAGGCTTGGTTATTTTCAAACAAGGTCACTAATTTTGGTTTAAACACACTGGTCGACGCCTTTAAAGCGCTGTATTCCCGATTTTTCAGTACATAGTTCTTTTTCTGGTCGATGATTTTCTGGGTAATATAGGCACTCATTTCCTCATATTGGGTAAAAGACAAATCATCTTGGTAGACCATAAACGGTTCCATATATGCGAGTACATCATGCAGGGTTAAATTATCGTTTATATACGGTTTAATTAAATTGAAGAGCACCCGCGTTTTAGGAATGATAGCTTCTAGAAATTTGGTATACACATTGTCGGCGACTAAACTCTCCTCTAATTTAATATCCGTGATGTGTCTTAAAAAACGGCGTTTATCATAATCAAAAGGCTCCGCTAAAGTATCTAGCACTACAGTATTTACCTGTGTACTATTTTTAAGCAACTGCCAATAATTTAAGAAATGGGCGCTGAGATTCGCTTTCAAGAGGATATTAGTATAGGGTAAATTAATGCGCGAGAATTTAACCGTTACTTCGGGCAAAAACACCACGGATTTTAATAACATAGTGTCATTGTCCGTGATGGGTTTGCGCGTTATGAGGGTATCTCCGCCGCGTACTTTATGCACGTCCAGGCCACTCACGCCCAAATTATACTCTTGCATTACAAACCGGCGACGTTTTATGACAGACGTATCGGCGTTACTCGCCAAGACGGAGGAATAAAAATCCCCCAAATTATCCACGATAGCGGTAATATTGGTATGCACCTTGATTCGGCCTAATATATTTTCGTCGGTGACAGCATTTTCGCCGCTGACATCATTTTCAAAAGGTGTTAAAAAAGGATTTAAAGACTTTATGAGGAAGGTGTATTTATTATCTTGGTCGGGCATATTACCGTCGTTGTATTGTTCGATGACATTCTCTTCGCCGTTGCGAGCATCGGCTAACGTGGTGGCTAATATATCCGTATAGTCTTCGCCGGAATCTTCGAAATCATACACTTTCTTGCGATTTTTCACGACGGGTAACATCCAATATAATTTTTGGTTAAATTGCTGGAGCGTTTCCACCAAAGGTTTATATTTGGCTCCTTGGACTTTGGCTTTTAGTAAATTGCCGTCTTTGTCAAAAATCGAAAACTTTCGTCTTAATTGTTTGAAACGTTCAATCATCATATGAATATTATTCAAAACGGCATCTGTTCGCTTTATGTTTGGAATAGTTGACAATAATTCATCTAATAAATCGGTGGTTTGTTTTTCTAAACTGAAACGCTGTTCGGATTCTGGTAAATCTACTACTTGGGTAACGGCTTCGAGTTCCTCGCCAAAATGGATTTGGTCAGCACTAATGAATAATTCCCGAATTTGATTAGTAATTTTTTCGGGCGACGGTCGCGCTATGGTCTCTGTCTCACCCTCGTCCTCGCCCTCGCCCTCACCCTCGAATAAAGACTCTAAGGCTGTCACTCGAGCTACGTTCTTTGATGGGCCTGCTGGGCCTGCTTCTACTGGACCCGCTACGCTTGCACTTGGACCTGCTTCTACTGCGCTTGCACTTGCCGGACCCGCTACGCTTGCCTCTGCTACGCTTACGCTTGGACCCGCTACGCTTGCCTCTGCTACGCTTGCCGGTGGTTTTCGCAGATTAATCTTTATTATCGGTATATCTTCAGGAATACCTTTATAAGCAAAGTCAATAAATATCACATCTTTGTCAGGGTACGTGGTAATTTCAATCATATCTTCTTCTAAATTCGTGATTTCACCCGTAATAATGGTTGGAACATCTCCTCCAAAATATATATCTATCCAACTCCCCGGTAATAAATTATTTTGCAAAGCATAACTGGCTGACTCTGAACGACTCAGGATATTAATCTCTGTAATAGCTTCATTATCTAATTTACCTTCTTCATTCAAGGTTAAAGTTCGCTCAAGTCCCGAACTCTCTACTAAAACAATTTTGGTTTTATCAATGAATTTAATATAAAAGGTATGATTATTTAATGCTGGGTCAGACGGAGCTATAATTTCTATAATATCGCCTAATTGAATACTTATTAGCATTGTTTCACTTATTAACATTGTTTCACTTATAACAGTAGATTCACTCATACCTTATATTATTAATATATAATTGTAAGTTCTTAAATTTATATAAATAAATTAACTAAATGAAGAATTAATTTATGTGCGAATATTTTATGTGCGAATATTTTATGTGCGAATATTTTATGTGCGAATATTTTATTTTCGGCTATAGCGTTTCTTATGGTGCTTTTTAGTGCGGTGCTTTTGTTGTTTATTGCTATGCTTACGCTTATGCTTATGCTTTTTAGTGCTGTGCTTTTTATCACTACGTTTGTTCCCTCCTTTACGACGTTTACTGGCAGGCGTTTTCCCCGGCGCAACGTCTGGGGTTAATTCATATTTTAATTCTTCATACAACACTTCTGCATCTGTTAAGTTTAAACCGTTGTTCTGTGCTGCCAACAAAAAATCTGCTTTTTTACCGGACGTTACTAATTCGCGCATAAACGTAGCAGACATGGCTCCTTCCGGCCGAGGCAATACAACCGGCACGACGAGTATAGGCGGTTCGTACTTAGCTAAACTCGACCGAAGAAAATCATAACTGTCCGCTCGGTCTTCACCAATAAATAACTTCATTTCACTCGGGTGTTCTATTAACCGAATATTACACATGTGTTTCAATATAGGATGTTTACCACATTCTGCCGGAACTAAATCATCCATGCATATTATTTTCACTGCAATAGCGTTTAAGGCGGGATTTTCAGCTTTAATATGTTCCACCATACCTTGTGAAAGTAAGATTTCTCTCTTTCTAGAACAAGATAAAGGATTTTTAACATTATCTTTCGTGTGCGACAACAATATATATATGATATCATGTCCCAAATCCTCCGGCGGTAAAGCTATATTTGCTTCCAGCATGGTTTTAATTAAATTCACATGTCCGTTCGTTGGGGGATTCATCCGAGCAATGGTAAATATAATGGTTTTTTTTTCAGTTTGGGCTGTTAAGTCCATTATAATATATGAAAATATTATAATGATTATGTATATAATTATGTATATAATTATGTATATAATTATGTATATAATTATGTATATATATAGATACGTTACATTAAATTACTCTTGTCAATAATAATTTCCTTGGCAATCCGTCTTATAATTTTATTTTCACTATCAGCAATTTCGCCATTCCCGCCGGTCGACTCCTTAATGAGTTTCATATAAACATCGTTTAAGTGTGATTCGCCGTTTTTACTTTCCGGATAAGTATCACTCCACAAGTTGGCAAGCTTCATGTTTCGAAAAGATATGGTTTTAATAGCATAACGGAGTTTCGGATTATTTTTTTGTTCTTTTTCCCATTTATTATCGTCCTTGACATATAAGATTTCTCTCTTGGCATCGCTACAATGAATGGGTCGTTTATAAATATCCATACTATTTAGTTTATCAACCATGATTTTGGTGATACCCTCTACATAACCGAGTTCGCCGACACTTTCCAGGTCCGACAGTTGGAGCTCAAAAGAATTGGCAAAATCGCTAATATTCATGGCGTCCTTGCATTGTTCGTTCAGGAAGAACTGCAGATTAAAGGTCTTGTTATGAGAGTTAATATGACTGACACTGTTATTCACCGTACTATTGGCTTTACATGCATCGACTAATTGTTTTTGCAATTCTGTATTACTTTTCATTAATTCTATCACCATAGACGTCAGCGTTTTAAAATCTTCGGGGGGCGCTTGCGACGCTTCGTCTAGATTTACTTCGTTTATATTTACTTCGTTTATATTTACTTCGTCTACTAGTGTATCCGTTTTTATTACAGTGCAAGTTTTTTTATGCCTCCATAACCCTGAGCTATGTTTATATTCATTGCCACAATCGCAAAAAAAGGGATTTTTGGGGATTTTCGATATCTTCGCATATCTTCCTGACTGACTTAAATGTTTTGCTGTGAGGAGGTGTTTTTCATAGTCTTTTCGGTTGCTTGTATTCAGTGTGCATTTTTCACACGAGAATTTTTGGGGATTTTTGGGGATTTTTTCCATATCTTCCTATATCCTATTATAATATAATACAATTCTCTAAACTATTTTTATTCATAATTATAAAAAAATTAGCATCACAAATATTTTTTCATTTTTTAAGTTTTCAGAGCATCTTCTAGCAAAATCAGTTTTTTCAAAAAAAAGTTTCCTATATTAATAGCCTCTTTTACAAATTGGACATTTATAAATGTCCAAAAACGAAAAAGGATTCTCAAACCTGGAAATTAAAAATTTGAAAAATCTGGTACCCCCACCCCTCCCGGGCTATTTTATGGTGTGAAAAGTGTGAGCAGGAGGGCGAGTCGCGAGACCATATATGGTCTGGTACTTTACGACTGAAAAACAGAGAAAATCGGGGGGGGGGAGAGAAAATTGATTTACATTTTCAGGTAATATACTTATTTTATCTTACCTGCACCATGACAATTCTAGATTTACCGACCGAGATTATCCAATATATTATTGGTGGCGGTGGCTTTTTGAATGCTGAAGATATTGCCAATATAGCGGAAGCCGTGCAAGACCGACCTGCTCTGATAGACCGCCTCCGCTTAATCCCCCTAATGAAAACGCAAATTAAAGAGGTGTTCCAAGCCGATGAAGCCAGCCCAATTATTGACCGGCTCTCGTTCTATGAATTACGACAATTGACCCGCTGTGCTAGCGAAAACTATGCGTGGAACCCGACGGGCATTATCGTTATAGACCAAGTGATGTGCCAAGTCTTGCAAACGGTCGGCGAAAAATGGCGTGATTTCTTTGACGTGCTCGCTCTCAATTATGTACCAGTCAGCAATATCTGTTTTACTATATTCAAATGTCAAAACAATTTACAGCCCGAGAAGGACATTATCTTTGATGCAGAAGAACTAAATTACCAACACTATTTATTGGCGGAATATGCCGTAGATAATCACTTACTGTTGAGGGTGATGAGGCAATATATAAATGTAGATGGACCCAAGTATTTATATTATTGTTTAATAAATCTGGTAATGTTTAATACGCCACTAATTCGCCCAGATATTATACAAATGATTATTCCGGCGTATGTGCCGTTTCATGATACCAACAGCGACTTTTTGGCGGACTGTGTAATGCATTTGAGTTATGAACCTTTTCGCGTCTTTTTGCGAGAGAATGAAAATGAATACTTAAAATTTAAAATGGCGGTGAATTATTATCAAGAACAATGTACGGTGGAGTGTTTACTTGAAGATAATTATATTGATTATTATCTAGGCGAAAATTTTACGGCGGAGGTAAAAGCTCAAAAAACCGAAGCTTGGGAATTTTATCGCGAGTTATAATATATCACTATGGACGGTTTTTATGCTTTATAAATTTTATGCTTTTTAAATTTTATGCTTTTTAAATTTTATGCTTTATAAATTTTATGCTTTTATGTCTACGGGTTTTCTTCCGTTTATGCATGTGGGATTTTTTCTGTTTTGCTTTCTTCCCTCCCAACTTGCGAGTTTTAATTGCTCGGCGTAGGACCCTTTTTTCCCGTGGATTCGTCACTTCCCCTGTATTTTCGCACATAAAGACGGAACAAGATAAATCTATTAGTAATACATGTTTAACGCCCATATTTTTTAAGTAGTTCAGTAATGTTTCTAAACTCGTACTGGGAGTACTGTCTTTATTTAGGGGTCTTAATAAATAATCTACTATGCCTTTTTGGGGTATAAATATATTAATTCTATTATTTACATTATAAGGATTGACCCAATCTCCGGGAGTTATCTCATAAGATTTATTGATAGCTTCACCCAAGTCTGAAGAAATATTATATATATTGCCGAATTGATGCTTATAATCACTATAGTCAGCGTCATCTTTAAATTCTGGGTGAATACTTTGCCATTCTCTCTGCAAATCTTGATTTTTTAACCCAAAAGGAATATGTGATGCCGAAAATTTTGGTGCATAGGTAAGGCGACTAGTGAGTTTTAATTCCTCTGCTAAAACTGTCGCAATCCGTTCAAGTGTTTTAATATTATTTGCTGAAGACATATCCATTTTAGACAAATGTAAAGCTACCGCGTCCATTATGTCACTGCCTACAAAGTTACAGCAACCAGACGGAGACGCACTGACGGTTGTTAAGGTTATCTCGGGAGGTATTTCAAAAAGTTTGGGTTGACGCGAACTATCTAAAGGTATTTTACCATGGGCGGTAATTAACACAAGTACGCTTTCGGGAAACAAGCCCTTTAAGTCTTCTGAGAAAGCCTGTATATTTAGAGAGGCCATGATATATACTATTAAGAAAAAATAGTATATACTATTTATTTTATATTTATTTATTTTATATTTATTTATTTTATATTTTTGACCCTGTTTATTTTTGTTGAAAACTCACGGCAAGTGTCTCAAATACTTTTATGGCCTCGTCCGCCGCGTTAGTTAAATAACTTACCACAGCGGCTACTTCTGTTTGTTCTTTAAACCCGATACGCAGTTTGCAAATATCAATGTGGGGGTGCGGTTTAAGAAAGCCACAATACGTCACCGATTTTCCAAAATGGACGTGGTAAAAGACGAATTCAATGACTTTCCCTAAGGTATAGCCTTCATTCGGTATCGTAATATCAAACCCATTTTCAATAGTTGAGCTAGTTTTAGCAATTAGTCCTTGTTCGGTTTCTATGGTGAATTTAAAATTTTGCAATTTTTTTATCATGAGATGAGTGGCTTTAAAAACTATCGACATATTTGTAAACGGACCGACGGTTTCAATCGTAAAATCGAAAGAATCGGCTAAGAAGATTCGCTTTGCATCTAGTAAGAGCCAATCCTTGTGTAAGAACTCAATTTCTGACGCGGACGAGCCCGCTTTACTGAGTTCCGTGGCTTTCTTGGTCCATTCGCTTTTTATTTTGGCTGGGTCTGGCGTATTCCCGTAAGCACACGTCGCCGTCACATTAAACGCACTATCTTGTTGGGCGGTACCGATGTCCAATTTACAGGATAATTTCAATTGTTCGCCATCAATCTCCGCAGAAATACGCGGGCGCAGGCGAACAAAATCAATATACTCACCCGTCAAGGGATTCGGGGGAAAGATTTTATCAGTTTCAGCTTTAGATAGATAGGTCCCGGTTACAATATTTTTCAGTTTAAAATCTTCCGTGGTGACAAATTCAATCGCATCACTTTCATTCTTCTTACTTACTTCCATTTGAAAATCTTGGAAAGGGAAATCAACATCCGTAATATGCAACGGTATACAACTTAAGCGTTGCTTGATTAATTCATTATTTAAACGCGAGGTATTTATATCAAACGTGGCTAAACATTTTTCGTGCGGGCTCGTCCGAAACACAATTGTAGGGATTTCGGCTAATATAATACGTCGTAAAGCATTGGCAATACTGACGTTGATACCATTGATTGTAAATTTCAGTTCATTATTCTCTTCCGATAGTTTAGAAATAACTGGGTCCATCTTTGCGTATATAATATATACATAAGGATTATTTATAAATCAATTTTTATATATATATTTCATAAAATATGAAATAAGTGTATATTTCATGAAATAAGTGTATATTTCATGAAATAAGTTTATAAAATGAGTTTAAAAACTACACCATTAAATAATAAAAAATATATAATGAGTTGTATATTATATTATAGTAATTATTGCGAAAACTGCAAAGTCCTTTTACAGAATATAGCCAAATGGGACGAGATTAAGAAAGATATGCATTTTTTGAATATAGATAAAAGAAAAAAAGGCACTAACGGGGCTACGTATATTGTTTTAGAAAATGGACAAGAAATTTTATTACCACCCACCATAACGAAAGTCCCCGCTTTACTGCTCTTGAATAAAGGTCATCACGTCCTTTTTGGCAATGATATTAATAAACACCTGGAACCCAAACAACAATTACAAGCCAGTGTAGCTACCAAAAATAACGGCGAACCGTTAGCCTTTTCTTTAATGGGCGGGGGCTACGGTGGCGTAGCTTCCGATAACTACAGTTTCTTAGACCAGGATGCTGATTCGCTCTCGGCCAAAGGTAACGGGGGCATGCGCCAACAACATCATTACGCAACTTTAGAGTATGCTGATAATATTGATACGCCTCCGGATACATATACCCCCGATAAAGTCGGGCAGGTATCCATGGAACAATTACAGACAAAACGCAATTCGGATATTGGTATGAAACGTTAACGTACTTTTAGGAAAAGTACAGCAAAACATTTCTAGTGTACTTTTAGGAAAAGTACAGCAAAACATTTCTAGTGTACTTTTAGGAAAAGTACAGCAAAACATTTATAGTGTACTTTTAGTACTTTTAAGAAAAGTACAGCAAAACATTTATAGTGTACTTTTAAGAAAAGTACAGCAAAACATTTCTAACGTACTTTTAGTACTTTTAAGAAAAGTACAGCAAAACATTTCTAGCGTACTTTTAGGAAAAGTACAGCAAAACATTTCTAGCGTACTTTTAAGAAAAGTAAAGCAAAACATTCCTCTATTTTTCGAGTTCAAGCGTCGCAGATTGGACTTTTTTAGAAAACTGTAGCCAAAATATACTTAAATACACTTAAATATAACATTACATATTAAATAAATGGATAAGGACCAATTATTAACAATTTTTAATAAGCAATTTAAAGAATTTGTAGAAGATATTTCTCGGGTGTTTCCCCAGAACAATGATATTTCCGCTTTTAAAGTTGTCATCGGGCAATTACTATCTATTACTCCCAAAACCATTTATAAAACCTTTAAGAAACATGTGGTAGATAAATATCAAACAGAAATTGAGTCCGGGGATATTAATTTTTTTATTGACAAGGACTACAAAGGTGATTTAGAAAACAATATGATTATAGAAAAGATTGATTGTTTACGTGGTCCAGTACGCGAGATGAGTCCGGCCGAACAAGCCAAAGTTATTAAATATATGCAGAATATGACGAAATTATGTCTATTATATGAAGCATAAAGTATTTAATTATATAATATTTCTCTCTATTATATAATAGTATGGACCACGAGGACCTAGAAATTGCAAAAGAACTTGAATACTTAGTAGCCCAAGTAAACGATGTTGCAGTGGCTAATCCAGACAGTGAGTTAGCTAGGTTAATACGAACGTATTACAACCTTAAACAAGACTCAAAAACCCAAGGCTGGGAAAGTACGCTTTTAGACAGAATAAGAACAGCAATACAATCTCAAGCTAGTAGTATGGATGTCTCTGCTGATTCTTTTATTAGACCGCCTTCTATACCGTGCCCCAAACCGGTAATTCCAATACCAATAGAGCAAAATCCACACGCTAATATGGAGATAAGTTATGCGTTTTATGAAACTAAAAACATTGAATATTTAAAAAATGGTGACGTAGATACCAGTAAAAGTATGAACTTTTTTTCCTCTCTAGATGACCCAAATTCAGGTATTTTTAAGCTTACAGGTTCTGAAGCATCAGTTTCTGCTGTAACACTTTCAGTTACGGACGTGTTGGACAAAATAATTGAAAAAATTCAAAGCGACAACCGAGTCGTAGATAAACAACTTTTTAATGACCATCTTTTACGCATAAAAAAACTCGTTGGACGTGATAATGTAGCTCCTGCTTATAAAGCAATGTATGAAGACATTATAACACCGTTAACATCAACAATTGTAACCCCTAAAGGTTTCATGTCTCCTGCTAACATTAAAAGTTTTTTTATACTCGTATCCGCAATTAAAGCTATACTGGATTCAGGGCCATTGGGTGAAATTGTATTAAATGCAATGGATTATAATTTAGTCCCGTGTTTTTCTGATTTGGCTATAAATGATGAGGATATAAAAGATTATTTTCAAATACTGGCAACACTGGAAACACAGAAACTTAGTATAACACGAGCTGAACTGATAAAGTGTATAGATTTTTGGTTAGTATTAGAATATTGTCGTGTGTTTCAGCTTGTAAGTTCTGATATTATTGGAGCCGTTAATGGATTAATACCTTTAAGAGCAATAATAGACAACACACCTTTTACTGGGTTTATCAATATTCCCAGAGGTTCTGGCGGACAAATCGCACTGGACAATAAAGTATGTGTATATTCTTTGTTTTTACACAATGTATTATTCCGACCATCACCAGATAATCCTAATTTCTTTTCAAACGTAAACGGTTATTATGACATGTTACAGTTGTTTCATGATTTGATAAAAGATAGTCCAGCTTTCATTAAGACGGTTGGTATCAAAGACAACATTACACAAATAAAGCTTTCTATTACCCATGTTATGGATATGTTAAAAACAAACACGGGTGGTATATTAAAAGGTTCAGAGATAGAGAAAAGCAATAAATTGTTAGATATTTACAATACTTATAAGTTAATAACTATTTTTGCGGATTTTATAAAAAAAAATGAGAGTTTTTTTGAAGAAGCATTTAAAGCATTAAAGAATAGTTATGATGCTGAAACAAATAATAAAACACTTAAAAATGCATCGTGGATAACCTGGGTATGTTTTCAATTAACTAGATATCAACAAACACAAAAAGTTTATCCTGTGAAGTATGAACCAGCACCAAGTGCGACACTCGACAACATACTTGCTGATTTTAACCAAAGGAAAAACGAATATTGTACGTATATAAAAGCACAGAGAAAACTTTATGCACAGGCTTGGTATAAAGCACTAAGTAATGTTTATATATATGAAGCCTTTTGTGGACACGATAACAATTCACCTGAATTAACCAAAGTAGCGATAGATGTGTTTGGTAAGGGAAAAACACCCGTTGCAAATACTGTTGAAGATTCAGAATTAGAACCAGAACAAAAAACAAAACGCCAAAAAGTTAATCACGACAGTGACTTAACAGAGTTTTTAAAAACTTTTATTAAAGGTGACAATGACAACTCACTAAAATATGTGCCAAACCAAGTAAACGTTATTAAAAGAATCTTACAAGAAACGAATTGTACGGCCTTTTCAGACCTTATAGATGTAAGAACTAACACTATTTTATGGACGGTTGGGAAAAATGGTCCAAGCATGATAGATGCGCGAGAGTTAAATAAAATAGTTAAAAAAATTCCAATGAATTATTCTAGTATTCCCCTGCTGGACACTATAACTGGTTCAAAAAGTGGTGAAAATAAAATGGCCTTAGTGGTTGATTTGGCCAAATATACCCCTTTTACAATTATGGCTGAGCGAGGTATTGAAGAGGTGGAAAGAATAAAAAATGGAGGCTTAAAAGAGGCAGAGGCGGAAAGAATAAAAAATGCAGACTTATTTTTGAAAAATGAATTAGTTAAACAAAATTTATTATCACATAAAAA
>Ga0209086_10001550_pt1 | contig 18596 bp, 15 predicted proteins | sample M_130207_XF_Meta_FD_187312 | JGI IMG/M metagenome (GOLD analysis project Ga0209086, IMG submission 187312) | Freshwater microbial communities from Lake Montjoie, Canada to study carbon cycling - M_130207_XF_MetaG (SPAdes) (version 2) | ecosystem: Environmental > Aquatic > Freshwater > Lake... | reverse complement strand
TAAGCCTTGGACACCGCGTTATACTATTATCAATAAGTTGAAACTAAATAGGATTTTAAACGAAATGACTTCGGCAGCAAAATGCGGATCTTGTTACCATCTTTGGTGGCACCCTCATAATTTTGGTAATCATCCATTAGAATGTTTAGAGGAGTTGAATAAGATAGTTAATCATTATATTATTCTAAATAAACAATATGGATTTCAGAGTTTAACAATGAATGAAATTGCTAATCGTTTACTATTAAACAGTACGGAAAATAAAGACTTTTCTTAATTCGATTTCATGAATAATTTTTATAAAGCATATTTCAAAAGAGGGTTAGATATTATTTTTTCTATTATTGGATTAATAATTTCAATTCCAATTGTTGCAGTTGTCATTATTTTGCTTTTTATTACCGGTCATCGAAGCTTCTTTTTTATTCAACAAAGAATTGGATTCAAGGAAAGGCCGTTTAATTTAATCAAAATTAAGACCATGTTAGACATGAGGCATTTGGATAATCTCATGGATTCTGATGAAAAAAGACTAACTAAAACGGGTAGACTTTTGAGAAGATTTTCACTTGATGAAATTCCTCAATTAATTAATGTATTAAAAGGGGATATGAGTATTGTAGGGCCAAGACCATTATTGGTTGAATACTTACCTCTTTATTCAATTGAGGAAAGAAAACGACATAATGTAAAGCCTGGAATCACCGGCTGGGCACAAATAAAAGGACGTAATTTATTAAAATGGGATCAAAAGTTCAAGTATGATGTTTGGTATGTTGAAAATCAATCTTTATTCTTAGATCTAAAGATAGTTCTACTTACTATGAAAAAAATTATCATATCAGAAGGGATAAATGCAGAAGGTCATGCAACCGTTGAGCCTTTTAAAGGCTAGGGTTTACTTTTTTAATATGCTTTAATCATTTGAAATAGTTTATCATTCGTGATTTTATTTAATATTTAAGTAGTAATACTTATTTAAACATTTTTTTTTGAATAAGAATCAATTTCATACTCTTTTTTATTAACTTTAACAAGCTACGCATTAGCAAATAAAACATATATCCTAAAAAAAATATCTTGGAAAAGGTTTGGCTTTCTTCACCACATATTGGAGACAAAGAAAAAGAGTATGTCAACGAAGCCTTTCATACAAATTGGGTAGCTCCATTAGGATCCAACGTTAATGAATTTGAAAATCAGCTAACTGAATATATTGGAGTTGAAGGTGCCGTTTCTTTAAGTTCCGGCACGGCTGCTTTACATTTAGCACTTATTGCACTTGGAGTAAAAGAAGATGATATTGTGCTGTGTCAGAGTTTTACATTTGCTGCTTCTGCCTTTCCAATTTGCTACTTAAAAGCTAATCCTGTATTTATTGATAGTGAGGAAAATACCTGGAATATTGATCCTGAATTATTGGAAAAATCAATTAAAGAAAGTATATCAAAAGGGAAAAAGCCATCTGCAATCATTATTGTTCATTTGTATGGCATGCCAGCGAAAATGACTGAACTTGTAAAAATTGCAGCACAATACGATATTCCAATTATTGAGGATGCTGCCGAAGCATTAGGCAGCTCATATGGAAATAAAAAATGTGGATCATTTGGTAAAATTGGAATCTTGAGTTTTAATGGTAATAAAATAATAACAACAAGTGGTGGCGGTGCACTTCTTTCTGATGATGAAAATATTATAAAAAAAGTTAGACACCTATCAGCCCAATCCAAAGAAACAGCTACATATTATTTACATAAAGAAGTAGGATATAATTATAGGATGAGTAACATTTGTGCCGGAATTGGTAGAGGTCAAATGGAGGTATTGGAAAAAAGAATTGAAAAAAGAAGAAGAAATTTTGAAATTTATCAAAGTGGTTTAGAGGGAATCAAGGGTATTCGCTTTATGAACGAACCATTAAATACTTTTTCTAATAGATGGTTAACAACAATAGTATTTGACGAAAAAGTTTTTGGGCCTGCAATGAACGAACAAATTAGGGTGGAGCTTGAACGTCACAATATTGAATCAAGGCCAGTTTGGAAGCCACTACATCAACAGCCTGTTTTTTCGAATTGCAAATCTTATATTAATGGTGTATCAGATAAATTATTCAATTCAGGTTTATGTTTACCAAGTGGATCAAATATTGATGATAGTAAAATAGGTGATATTCTAACCATTGTTAAAAAGTCATTATAGTATAAGCCAGTATTAAAATATTTATTATTAGTTTAAAATGAAAAAGCGCCTATTAAAATCAATACGTCCAGCTCAGTTAGTACTGATAGGAGATCAATTGTTGATTTTGTTTGGTTTTTTGTCAGCCTTAATGGTAAACTACAGAATTTTATCAATCAATACTTTCCCAATTCATACGATTATATATTTTTCAATTATTCAAATTATATTAGGAATTATTGCATGGTTAGGTTTTGGTGTATACAGGAAAGTAATCAGGTTTTTTAACAGTAGGGATTATTTAAACATGATATTAATTGTTGCGAGTATCCATGTTTTAAATATCACCTTAGATGTAATTTTTCCTTCAAAATATTTTTTAAAGCCAGAGATTTTTTTAATAAGTTTTTTCATTACTTCAATTTATATAGTAGGCTCAAGATTTTTAATAAACTATTTGTATTTCTACTATAATAATTCTAAAACTATAAAGTCTCAAAAAAAGATACTGATTTATGGAGCCGGGGAACTAGGGGTATTTATAAAAAAATCAATCAATTCAACGTATAATGGGGAATTTAAAATAGTTGCTTTTCTAGACGACGATCCATTAAAAATCAATCGATATATTGGAGGCATAAAAGTGATTGACGCCTCTAAATCAATTCAAGAACTTGTAAATAAAAATGATATCACAGAAATTATTATTGCTAATAATTCCCTCAACCCCATAGTTAAATCAATTTTTCTGAAAAGTATTATCCCGCTTAATATAAGAATCAGAGAGATGTCTTCTATAAATTCTTTCTTTGGTGTGGAGTTCAATTTAGATAAACTATCCAATATTGATATTAATGATTTAATGAATAGAGCGCCAATCAATCTATATGACGAACATATAGCGAATAAATTGAAGCAAAAAATATCGATGGTAACCGGCGCTGCTGGATCTATAGGGAGCGAAATTGTAAGAAAACTTTCCATGCATACGGCAAATAAAATAATTTGTATAGATTTTTCCGAAAGCGCTTTGTTTGAATTAGAACAAGAATTGAAAACGAAATTTCCCTTAATTAAATTTAATTTTTTACTTGCAGATATTCGAAATGAACATATTTTAGATAATATTATTAATGAGTATCGGCCTGATTTTATTTATCATGCAGCGGCTTATAAGCATGTGCCACTTATGGAACAATTTCCTTGGGAGGCTTTAAAGACAAATTTTTTTGCTACCTTAAGTTTAGCAAAACTTGCCATTAAGTATAAAGTTGAAAAATTTGTTTTTATCTCTTCAGATAAAGCAATTAATCCAACGAGTGTAATGGGTGCAACCAAAAGGTTAGCGGAATTAATAATTCAAGCATGTTCAATTGAAAATCATAGCACTCAATTTGTTACAACTCGATTTGGCAATGTTTTAGGATCTAATGGATCTGTAGTCCCACTTTTTAAAAAACAAATTCAAATGGGGGGTCCGGTAACTGTTACACATCCTGACATGGTAAGGTATTTCATGACTATTGGCGAAGCTTGTCAGTTGGTTCTTGAAGCATCCGTAATAGCAGAAGGCGGCGAGATTTATATTTTTGATATGGGGGAACCGGTTAAAATTTTGGATTTAGCAAAAAATATGATCAGATTAGCAGGATTTAGGCCTGATATCGACATAAAGATTGAATTTATTGGTGAAAGGCCAGGGGAGAAATTATATGAAGAATTGTTTTCGGATGAGGAAAAAGAGACCACAACAAGAAATGAGAAGATTTTGATCTCAAAGAAATCTAAAATTGTTAACTTTGATATAGTGGCTTGTATTGAAAAAATAAATTCTATAGAAGGTTCATTTGATTCAAATTTATATAAATCGGTCATTAAAGAATTTGTACCTGAATTTTCTTTTGTTAATAAGAAATTGAATACTACCAATAAGATTTACGAGTATAGCTTAAATAGTGCAATTATAAAATAAGAAAATAAATTTATCATGAAAAAAATATACTCATTAGCTATATTGATTTTATTTTATAAAACATCCGCATTTTCTCAAAATGCAAGGTTTTCACAAATGTGGTCAGCACCACTTCAGTTCAATGCTGCTTTAACAGGTAGATTTGATGGAAAAATGAGGATTAGCAATCTTAATAGTTGGCAAAATTCTAATGACAATTCCATTGGTGCAGCCTCTATGCAGCATCAAAATATTGCATTGGATATTAAGTTAGGCAAATACAGAAGTAGTGGAGATGAAAAAGTTGCAGTTGGAGAAATAAAAAAAGTCCATTCAAAAGATGCATTGGGATTAAGAAATAAAAATCGTGGATATTGGGGTGTTGGAATAAATTATTATCATTATGGCAATGATGCATCTGCTATTGATGGTAAATTCTTTTCAACATCGCTTGCAAGACATTTTTACAATAAAAGCAATAAATATTATGGACTTGGCGGTCAGCTTGCTTTTGCACAAGGCAATCTGAATGAAAATAGAGGAAGCTTATTTCATTATGACAAAGAGATATCAGGAGGTGGATTTAGAACACCACTGTTAAGCAATAGAAATATCAATAGCCTAAAATTAACTGCACAAAAATCATATGTGGATTTTAATATTGGTGGATATTATGGAATGATAACTGATGCTGTATTATTTGAATTGGGTTTTGCTATGAACCATTTATTTTATCCAACAAATTCATTTACAAATGATTCAGAAAGTAAGTTAAGGCATCGAATTTCCGCAAATTCGATCCTTAGGGTGAAGCTAAATGATAAATTAGGGCTAGTTCAAAAAAATATGTATTGGCAAGAAGGGCTTTATTTGAGAAGTAGATCTTTAAATGGTGATAGTACTGAGATTATTGCATTTTGGTCTGGTGTTGAATTATACAAGATTAACCCTATTAAAAAAATTAATGTTAACTATGGATTATATATGCGTTCTTTCAGAACCGCAATACCATATTTAAACATCAACTTGGATAAGTTTGTCAACCTGAGGTATAGTTACGAGTTTCCCTTAAACTCTAAAAAATATAATGCCTATTCTGCAAAGCGCAATGAATTAGCATTGATTTTATCATTAGAAAGACACACAAAACCAGGAACTGAGTTTTATAAAAAGATTAATTTCTGGTAGTAATATAAAATTGGTGATTTTATGATGAAAATAAATTTTATTAAGATATCACTCTTCATTGTAGTGATAATAAGTAATTTGACTATAAGTGGTCAAACCAAATTAGAGAATTTAGGAAAAAATGTAAACTCTATTTATTCAGAATTAAGGCCTACCATTTCACCCGATGGTAAAATTTTATATTTTGTAGTACAAGGGAGTCCACTAAATAATAATTACAAGTCAGACAAAAGCATTCAAGATGTGTGGGTTTCCATTCAAGATTCAAGTGGTGCCTGGGCAAAAGCAGAAAGATGCCCATCTCCCATTAATTCTAAATCTGACAATGCTGTATTTTGGACTTCATTAGATGGCAAATCTATTTTAATAAGGGGTGCATTTGAAAATGGAAAATATCTCGGTAGAGGGTTTTCTCTGTGTAATAAAAATGGGGTAACTTGGTCAGACCCGCAGCGATTAAAAATAAAAGGGTATAATAATATGTCTGTAGATGAATTTGATGGGGCATATTTATCTACTGATGGGAAAAAGTTGTTGTTATACATGTCTGAAGAAAAAAATAGTTTATTAAATGATATTTATGTCAGCTTTTTCGAAAAGGACAATGAATGGTCAACGCCTCATAAAATCATGGATGATGTAAGTACTGTAGACTATGATGAAATATCACCATTTCTATCTTCTGATGATATTACCATGTATTTTTCTAGCAATAGACCAGGTGGATTTGGTAGTTATGATATTTGGATGACAAAAAGAACTGATGAAACTTGGGAAAATTGGTCAAAGCCTGTTAATTTAGGGAGTTCAATAAATACCTCAAAATGGGATGCTTATTTTTCAACAGATGCTAAAGGGGAGTATGGGTACATTTCAAGTAATACAAAATCAATAGGCGGTACAGATATTGAAAGGATTAAACTAACAGATGCTCAAAAACCAAATCCTATCGTTTTTGTATACGGGAAAATTAAAACAGAAAATCCTAATGATTCTATTGTTGGACTTCAAGTAGCATTCAATGAAATTAACGATAAGTTAGACACAATAGCTGAAAGCCAAAACAAAGTCATTCAATCTGTTATAGACCCCTCAGATAATTCATATAGAGGGATCCTTCCTTACGGTAAGAAGTATGGTTTAAAAATAACTGCCGATAATTATAAAACACATATAGATACTTTAGATTTAGTAAATCAGGGTTCTTATCAGGAGATACATAATCAAACAAGTCTTAAAATTGAAGATTCAAAAAATGATACCGTAAGTATTACCAAAAAAGGGAAAAGAAAAATCGAAAAGAAAAAAAGTATAGATGATTTAAAAGAAAGCAACAAAGGCAACATAGAACTAGGAGAAATTTATTTAATTGACGATATCCTTTTTGATTTTGACAAGTCAACATTAAGCAAGTCGTCATTTGAGCAACTAAACAAAGCTGTAGCTCTAATGAAAAACAACCCTAGTATAAAAATCGAACTGTCAGCTCATACGGACAATATAGGCACTATTATATATAATGATAGCTTATCAAATAAAAGAGCAAAAGCAGCAGCCGACTATATCATTTCAAAGGGAGGGTCGCCAAAAAGAATTTCGTCAAAAGGATATGGAGGATCAATGCCAATTGAATCAAATGACACACCCGAAGGCAGAAGCTTAAATCGCAGAGTGGAGATTAAAATAATTCAAAAATAAGCAGAGGTTTATCATTTAGCAATCGGTAATGAAAATCCAAAAGTACTACCAATATCCAAAGTGCTTCTTACATGAATTGTTTGCTTGTGTGCTTCAATGATGTGTTTTGTTATTGCTAATCCAAGGCCGCTGCCACCTTCCTTCCTACTTCTCGCTGAGTCTGTTCTGTAAAATCTTTCAAATATCCTAGACCTGTGTTCTTCAGCAATGCCAGCGCCACTATCACTAATTTCAATAAGTGCGGTTTCCCCATCGACCTTATAAAAACTCGCTTCAATAATCCCCTTATTTTTACCATATTTTATCGAATTATCTATAAGATTTGTAAAGACTTGCCTTATTTTTTCTTTATCTGCATATACTAGAATTTGAATTTCACATCCTTTTTTTATAGAGCATGAAATTTCTTTTTCACTTGATTTAAATGAAAGTGCTTCGAAAACTTCTTTCACAAGATCTTGGATAATAAAGTTTTCTAAATTTAGTTTTAATTCCCCACTTTCCAGTTTTGAAATTTCATCTAAATCATCAATAAGACTCACTAATCGATCAATATTACGGGAAGTACTTTGAAGAAATCTTGTGTTTACTTCATTATTGTGAATAGCGCCATTAAGAAGAGTGTCAACATATCCTTGAATGGAAAATATAGGGGTTTTGAATTCATGACTAAGATTTTGCAAAAACTCCTTTCTGAAAATTTCGTTTTGCTGGAGCGTTTCAATTTCTTTTTTCTGTTGAGTTGCCCATGCTTCAACATCTAATCTCACATCGTCAATATTTTTTTGAGGAAGAATATTTTTGAAATAAAACTCTTCTCTTTTGCTTGCCTTTGTTTGTGAAATGAGTTTGTAAATTAATTTTATCTGCCTATAAATGAATCTTTGAATAGAATAATAAATTAATAAAAAAGAACCGAGCATCGTTGTAAAAAACGAAATCAAGCTTATCCACCAAATGGGCTTTAAAAAATAGGCGCCAATTGATATAAATGTTGCTAAAACCAGGCTTATTAAAAAAGCTAATTGCTGTGGGCTAAGATTTTTTTTGGCAAACATTATTACCTACATGATTTTTACAAAGTTAATTCTATCCCTCTTTTAAATACTAAAAAAATTGAAATAAATAAGTTACATATCGAATTTGTATCCGACTCCTTTTACCGTGGTGATGCAGTCTACGCCTATTTTTTGTCGAATTTTTCTGATATGCACATCAATGGTTCTGTCACCAACAATTACATCAGTACCCCAAATATTTTTCAAGATATCGAGCCTTAAAAAAACCTTATTTGGCTTAGAGGCTAAAAGGGATAGCAATTCAAATTCTTTTCTAGCAAGGATAATCTCCTTCCCTTTATATCTTACCATATATGATTCTCGGTCAATAAACAAGTCATTAAAATTCGGATTGCTATTTTCTGATTCAGATAGTCGTCTAAATAGGGATTGTACCTTGCTTAATAACACTTTTGTCCTAATTGGTTTAGCAAGATAGTCGTCGGCACCGGATTCTAACCCTTTTACTTCAGTGGAGTCGTCATTCATGGCCGTTAAAAAAATAATTAGCGTGTTTTTAAAGGAAGGAATAGCCCGTAATTCTTCACAAACCTCAATACCGGTTTTTCCGGGCATCATTATATCAAGAATAATCAGATTTGGCAAAAAGGACTTTCCGATTTCAATTGCTTCAATTCCATTTTTCGCAGTTTTTACTATATATCCTTCTGCTTCCAGATTGAATTTTAATATTTCCAATATATCTGGCTCGTCATCCGCAATTAATATTTTCTTTGTGCTTGGCATATTATGTATTGTACAAAATTAGTGTTTCGTAATTTGTAAAATCGTTCGAATAATCAGTATCAACATTATCAAATTGTTAATACAGGCCCCTTATAGCTAAAAAGCAATTATTGGCAGGTATTTATGTACCTCAAATAATACAATTATTTACAGGATTTATTCTCGATTGCGTTATTAATAGCTAATATAGTATAGATCCTGTAACATTTACCAAAGATTTGTTTCATATTTGCATTAACAGAAATAGTTATTTAGTAAGAAAGAACTGCTTATAATAAAAAAGGCAAATCTATTTAAATACTTCAAGTGAAAAGAATCGTCAAATCAATATTATTTTTTTGTATATCCACTCCATCAATGGCAATGGGTGATACTGTTATTATTCCTTTAAACAGGCAGTATTTTCATGATAAAATAAATAACGAACAAAAAAAATGTGATAAATCAGATGGTATCCTAGATGGGTCGATGGATTTCACAAAAGACAAGATTATTAATCTTTTGTCAACAGCTGCACTGTACTCAAAAATAGATGAATTGCAAGATTGGGTAGAATCCACGGATAGTAGCAATAATTCAAAAATAAGGGCATTAGGGTATTTAGAAAATACGCTTCAAAAATATAGAAATGCGTGGAAAGCAAAATCTATTGAGGGCTCAGATTTCTCAGCATTAATTTCCTCGCTGGAATCTATTATAAAACAGCCTGATCAGCATAAAAATATTTCGGAATTTATAAGCGACAAATCGTATGAAACAGCTAAAATATTAACGGAAGTTTTTTATGAAAATATGGGTATCGAAGAAGCGAAAAAAAAGGTGTATATAAAATATTGCCACCTGCATCCAAGTGAAATAATCACTTCAATTCACTCATACATTAACGAACCCTTTGTTGATAGTTTGATTTATTTTGCCTGTAAAAAAAACCCATCCCAGATATATACATATGCACAATCAAATAATACAATAGAAGGGAAATTAATCCACAGAAGCAATATTGGAATAGTGAAGACTATTGCTACTTTAAGCACAATGCCTAATGCTCTAATGTATTTTCCTTTTTTGGATGAAATATTATCCGGTAACAATTCAATAGATAGTATTCAGAAATTAGTTGGCAATGACGAAAATGCATATGATAGTGTAGGTTATTTTAAACTGCTTGTAAAAACAGAGATAGAATATTTTAAAAGATTTTCAACGAATAATGATACAGCAATAGCGATGTTTGGTCCAAATGGTTTACGAGAAGTATTAAAAGATAGGGCAATCAGACATTTTATCACACCAATTAATAATCTTCACGAACAAGCCAATCTTGACATCAGAATGAAGGCTATTGATTTATTATCGCCCAGTGAATTGTATTTTATGATTGTTATGGGAGAAAATGATATTTATACTTCAAGTTTTAAACATAGTTTCAATAGAATGATGCAAAGGTTGGGAAAAACGCCACATACGGATTCGTTATTATTAGAAGTGGGGTTTGATTTTTTTAAGAAGTTTATTAAAATGTGTGCAAGCTATAATAAGCTAGATACTTTTTTGAATAGCATGTCTTTTAACAATTCGCAATCTTTAATGAAAGAATTTGTTAGTAATCTTGATAAGCCCGGCAGTCTTGAAGATGCTACAGATGTAGCGGATTCTTATAGTAGCATTAATAATTTAAAATTAAAGAAATCAATAGCAGATAATATTATTGAAAATGAAAGAAAGGCAATACTAAAAACCGATGAGAATGGGGTAATTATTTATAGCTTATTAAAAAACATCTTCTTGTCTGAAGACACTTCAAATCATATAGATCTTACAAAAGTCACCGGAATACCTTCGATTTATGAACTTGATAAAAAATCAATACAGGACGATAGCGGACAAATTATAGAACAAGTTTTTTTTTATGGAGATGAAGACGGCAAGCATTTCTTCCCGCTTTTTTTAAATTCTTTTTCTACAAAAGATTGGAAAATTATTCAAAATACAGAGTGGGTAGAAATTAGATCGATTAAAAATAACGTTATTGTTTTTGCGAATAAGCCACTTGATTACGATGCCAATCTGGATGACACTGCTCAGTTTCACCTAATAGATTATTTGAATGAAAATAATCTAAAACCATCGATCGTTGTTCATAGAGGCCATAGTTATTGGCTGCCTGGTACAATAAACAGAATGCCAGATGATATAAAAATTATGTTGATTGGATCTTGCGGAGGGTATAAAAATCTAAATAAAATATTAGCATTTTCGCCAAATGCGAATATTATTTCCACTAAAGAAATAGGTGCAGGGGATATTAACAAGCCGATAATTAATTATTTAAATCAAGCGTTATTAAACGATAAGAAAATTGTTTGGAAAGATATGTGGAAATCATTGACAAAATTATTTTCGCACGATCCAAATAGATCAATAAGAGAAAGTTGGGAAAGTTATATTCCTCCATATCGAAATCTCGGCGCAATATTTTTAAAAGCGTATATTAAAAAAACAGAATTGAGGTAGTGTATGTTTAATGTTATTAATAAAAATGAAACAAAAGTACCCTGAAAAGAAAATGTTCAAACTTGCTTTACTTAAAAGAATTTTTACTTTCACAAATCCGTATAAACAAAAAATTTACGCATCGATTTTCCTTTCTATTGTTTTGGCCTTAATGGCTCCAATAAGACCATTTTTAATTCAATTAACTTTAAATAAAGGTATAGGAGATGCATCTACAGCATTTATACTTAAAGGACCTGGCGCTTTCATTATAGAGATAACCGTTATTCAAATAATTTTTTTATTAATTGAAACGGCAACGCGTTATTATTTTACCTTTACAACAGCTTCAATAGGGCAAAGCGTTGTAAGGGATTTGAGGATTCAAACCTATTCGAAAATTATTCGCCTCAACTTAAAGCAATTCGATACAACACCAATTGGGTCATTTACCACTAGAACGATTAACGATATTGAATCTGTTAACGATATTTTTAGCGATGGTTTAATTCCGATAATAGCAGACTTGTTATCAATTCTTTCAGTTTTGGCTTACATGTTTTATACTGATTGGCAGATTACATTAATTTGTTTGATGCCCTTTCCAATATTAATTTTAGCCACTTTGATTTTTAAAGAATCAGTAAATAAATCTTTTATTAGAGTAAGAAACGCTGTAGCAAATTTGAATTCTTTTGTTCAGGAGCACTTAGCTGGAATTTCAGTTATACAAACTTTTGCTGCGGAAAAAAGAGAAGAACAAAAATTTGAAGCCATCAATAAAGAGCATCGAAATGCCAATGTAAAAGCAATATTGGCTTATTCTATTTTTTTTCCAATAGTAGAATTGGTTTCTGCATTAAGCATTGGTTTGCTTGTATGGTGGGCAGCAAAAGAAACTGTTAATTTATCTCCTGTCGCCTCTCAAAATATTGCCGGAGTAATCACCTCTTTTATCCTCTGCCTAAGTTTATTGTTCAGGCCTTTGCGTATGATTGCAGATAAATTCAATGTGTTGCAAATGGGTATGATAGCTAGTGAAAGAGTATTTAAAATACTTGATAATAATGATGTTGCACAAAATGCAACAATTAGTAACATTCAGAAACAAAATGGTGGTAGTAAAATTACAGGGGAGATAGAATTTAATGACGTTTGGTTTTCATATATTGGCGACTCTTTTGCACTTAAAAATATTTCTTTTAATTTACCTGCAGGGCAAACTTTAGCCATAGTTGGTAGTACAGGTAGTGGAAAGACGTCTATCGTTAATCTAATAAACAGATTGTATGAAATTAATAAAGGAGCAATAACAATTGACAAGATTGATATCAAAAATATAGAACTTGATTTTTTAAGGAGTAATATTTCAGTTGTGTTACAAGACATATTTTTATTCAGCGGATCTGTTTTGGATAATCTCACTTTGAGAAATCCAGCAATTTCAATGGAACAAGTAATTGAAGCAACAAAACTGATTAAATTGCATGATTTTATTTTAAGATTACCGGGGGGCTATGATTTTAATGTCATGGAAAGAGGGGCTACCTTATCAATGGGACAACGTCAGTTATTGTCCTTTGCCAGGGCTATTTTATTCAATCCTTCCATCTTAATACTCGACGAAGCAACTTCTTCAATAGATACAGAAAGTGAAATACTAATTCAACAGGCGATAGAAAAGTTGATTTCTGGAAGAACTTCTGTAATAATTGCCCATAGGCTAAGCACTATTAGAAAAGCCGATTCGATTATTGTGCTTGACAAGGGGGAAATAGTAGAAATGGGCTCACATGAGACACTTTTATCAAAAAAAGGACATTATTACCAATATTAAAAGCTAAAAAAAACACTTCTAATTTTTATATTCAGACACATGGCCTTATCTTTGCGCCAAAATTAAGAAACGGTATGTTAGCAAAGGGCTTCAAATCTATATTGCGAGTGGTTTTTGGCATTTTATTCATGCTATCTTTTTGTCCTATAATTGCTCAGGATAAAGCAGAGCATAATACTGATCCAAAAGAAGAAAAATTAGACCCAGCAAAAATCATCATGGAGCATATCAAAGATGCGCATGAGTTTCATTTTTTTACCATAGAGAATAAAGAAAATCCTCATGAGTCATTTCATGCATCCATCCCACTTCCGGTAATTTTATATTCACCAACTAAAGGGTTAACGATATTCTCATCATCCAAATTCGGACATACCGGTGAAGAGGAATTTGAGGGTTATCGTTTTGATGAAAAAAAGGATATTATAGCTGTTGACGGATCAGTTGTTTACGATTTTTCGCTAACTAAGAATGTGGTTCAAATGATTATCGCACTTTCATTACTTGTTTTATTGATGACAGGAATTGCAAAAAAATACAAAAATGGTGTTGGCGTAACATCCGCTCCAACAGGATGGCAGAATGCAATTGAGCCTATAATCACATTTGTTAGAGATGATGTTGCTAAGCCAAACCTTGGTCATAAATGGCAAAAGTATTTACCTTATTTATTAACCGTATTTTTCTTCATATTAATAAATAACATTTTTGGATTAATTCCAGGTTTTGCCAACGTAACAGGTAACACCGCATTTACAATAGTAATGGGACTTATTTCTGCAATTGTTATTTTAGCAAGTACCAATGGACATTTTTGGGGACATATTCTATGGCCTCCCGGAGTTCCATTTTTGGTAAAATTGATTTTGATTCCAGTGGAGTTAGCTGGAGTATTGATTATTAAGCCAGCAGCTCTTATCATACGACTTTTTGCCAATATGGTGGCTGGTCATATTATAATATTAAGTTTCATCTCCCTCATCTTTATTTTTGGTGCAATGAATAAAGGGGCGGGCTGGGGATTTTCTCCTGTTTCAATTTTATTTACTGTTTTTATTTATTTTATTGAAATATTAGTCGCCTTTATTCAGGCCTTTATATTCACTAATTTAACAGCAGTATTTATTGGCCAGGCGTTTGAAGGTGAGCATGAGCATCATGAAGGTGATGTGCCTCATGATCAAGTAACAGCGTAATTCATTTTTCACTTATAAACACAAGTATCATGACTTTGATGACTTTGTTAACAGAAGTTGGATTTTCACACATGGGTGGTGCAATTGGTGCAGGTCTTGCCGCAATCGGTGCCGGTATTGGTATCGGACAAATCGGTAAAGGCGCTGTAGAAGCAATTGCCCGTCAACCGGAAGCATCCAATGACATTCGTGCAAACATGATCCTGACTGCTGCATTTGTTGAGGGCGTTGCTCTTTTCGCAGTAATCGCAGGGTTATTGGCCGTTTTAAAAACAGCCTAAGCACAAAACTTTATTACTGCATCTAATGCAAAGGGCGGCAGATGCAGTAATCTTTTTTAATTTTTTAAGCGAATAATTATATAACTATGGATTTATTATTACCGCATCTCGGACTTATTGTTTGGACAGTTTTAGCTTTTTTGATTGTCCTTTTTATTCTTAAAAAGTTTGCTTGGAAGCAAATTTTGGATGGATTAAATGAGCGTGAGTCAAATATCGCAAATTCAATTGCCTCGGCAGAAAAAGTAAAGCACGAAATGGCGCAATTGAAAAGTGAAAATGAGGCTTTATTACAAACCGCTAGAGAAGAAAGAGCGAGTATGTTAAAAGAAGCAAAAGAAATTAAGGACAAAATGATTGCCGATGCAAAGGACGAAGCTAAGAATCAAGCAGCAAGAATAGTTGCCGATGCAAATGCATCTATTCATCATCAAAAAATGGCAGCTTTGACAGATATCAAAAACCAAGTAGGTAAAATGGTTGTTGAAGTAAGTGAAAAAATATTAAGAAGAGAGTTGTCTGATAAATCACAACAAGAATCTTATATCAACAAACTTGCGGAAGAAATAAAATTAAACTAAGCCAATTTTTCAACCATGAATAATCCAAGATTAGCAGGACGGTATGCAAAGAGTTTGCTTGATTTATCAATTGAGAAAAATCAGTTAGAATCTGTTTATAATGATATTCAATTGTTTCAGTCAATTTGCAAACAGAATCCAGATTTCGTAGCAATGCTTAAAAGTCCTGTAATCAATTCTGATAAAAAAGAAAAAATAATCGAAGCAATTACCGCTAATAAAATCAATGCTATTACAGCTGCGTTTATAAAATTATTGGTAAATAAAACAAGAGAGTATTGTTTACCAGAAATTGCTATAGCATTTATCGAACAATACAATAAGCTTAATAATATTCATCAGATAAAAATCACTACGGCTATCCCAATGAGTGAGGCTTTGCAAAATTCAATTGTTAATAAAATCACTAATACAACATCAATAAAAAAAATATCACTAGAAACAGTGGTTAAAGACGAGTTGATTGGAGGGTTTACATTAGAGATGGATGGCACACTCATTGACGCTAGTATCCTGAAAGACTTAAATGATGTTAAGAAGCAATTTAAAAGCAATGAATATATACATTCAATAAGATAATATTTACAATAAATTCATAAGAATTAAACGCCTTTATCTTGAAGGCGTTTTTTATTTCAATACACCCAATTCTTTACCAATAGCAGTAAATGCACTGATTGCTTTTTCTAAATGAAATTGTTCATGAGCAGCACTTAACTGTACGCGTATACGCGCCTTTCCTTTGGCTACAACGGGGAAGAAAAATCCAATCGCATAAATGCCTTCATCAAGAAGTCTTGATGCAAATTGCTGTGCTAATACTGCATCATAGAGCATAATGGGAACGATAGGATGGTCTCCAGGTTTTATGTCAAATCCGGCTGCTGACATTTGATCTCTAAAGAATCTAGTATTTTTTTCTAATTTATCTCTTAAGGCAGTGGTATCGCTGAGCATTTTTAAAACCGCTATGGAAGCCCCTACAATACTTGGCGCTAATGTATTGCTAAATAAATAGGGCCTACTTCTTTGACGCAGCATTTCAATAATTTCTTTTTTACCAGAAGTAAATCCACCACTTGCTCCTCCTAATGCCTTTCCAAGGGTTCCAGTAATAATATCAATTCGACCCATCACATTTCTATACTCATGTGTACCTCTACCTGTTTTGCCGATAAAGCCAGATGAATGACATTCGTCAATCATTACTATCGCATCATACTTATCAGCCAAGTCGCATATTTTATCAAGTTGAGCAATTGTTCCATCCATACTAAAAGAACCGTCAGTAACGATTATGCGGCTCCTAAGATGGGCAGATTCTTTTAATTTATTTTCTAAATCTTGCATATCATTATGCTCATACCTATATCGCTGTGCTTTACATAATCTAATGCCATCAATAATTGATGCATGATTAAGTGCGTCGCTTATGATAGCATCTTCCTCATTAAATAAAGGTTCAAAAACGCCACCATTTGCATCAAATGCTGCAGCGTATAATATAGTATCTTCTGTACCTAAGAATTTTGAAATGGATTCTTCAAGTTCTTTATGTATATCTTGAGTTCCACAAATAAATCGTACGCTACTCATTCCAAATCCTCTATGGTCTATATATTTTTTCGCGGCTTCTACAACTTTAGGATGGGAGGATAGGCCAAGGTAATTATTGGCGCAAAAGTTCAATACCATTTTTCCATTCACAATAATCTCTGCACCTTGCTCACTCGTAATTACTCTTTCTGTTTTTATTAAACCAGCCAAAGAAATATCGTATAGCTCCTTACTAATTCTATTTGAAAAGTTTGTGTTCATTTTTTATTTTTTACAAATCTAATAACACTCTTTGATTTAATAATGAGTAGTTTTACAAAAAATCACTCAAGGCAATTTTTCTATTAACAAAGATCAATCTCCTTAGTATTAATTTTGTATCAAGCTGAAATCATTGATAATTTACTAATAAAAATCCTTATAATTTTTGAATTATCTTTAGCATCAGCAATTATAATGTCTTATGAAATATATTTTTCCATTTTTGATGCTTTTATTTTGCTGTACCATCTTATCATTTACTTACAAGCATAGTGGTATACATAAATGCCAAATCTATTCAATTGATACGGGTTATTATATTATTATTGACAAAAGCGACTTCGAATTAAAAGTGTATGATAGTGAGGGTTGGTATGCAACGTACCCAATCGTTTTTGGCAGCAATGACCAAAGCGACAAAATGTGCCAAGGCGACAGAAAAACTCCAAATGGAACATATACTGTAATCGTAAAAAAAATCCATTCGAAATGGGGATCCGAATTATTATTAAATTATCCTAATGAAGAGGATGTGTTAAAGTTTAAAAACAGGTTATCCACTGGAAAAATTCCCAGGAATTCAAAAATTGGTGATGGAATTGCTATTCATGGCACTAGGCCTCAGGAAGAATGGACAATAGATAATAATTATAATTGGACAGATGGATGCATTTCTTTAAAGTATACAGAAATGAAAGATTTGTACAGTTATATTTCCGTTGGAACCAAAGTTACCATTCAGCCATAAACAATAAGCTGGTATCTCCATAGCTTAAGAATCTAAAATTATTGGACAGGGCATAATCATAACACTTCCTCCATTCCTCACCAATTGCGGCAGCAATCAATAATAGTAATGTTGATTGAGGTTGATGAAAATTGGTAATAATCGCTTTTGTTATTTTAAATTGATAGCCTGGAGTGATTAATAATTTCGTTTGAGTAACAATATTATTTCGGTTATTTTTTTTAATCCAATCGATTAAGGAATGTAATGATTCCTCTACTGAATATGTAGAGTTTGACAATTCGTTATTGTATACGTCCCATTGTTCAATGTTTAGTTGCTTCGTAGTGGGATTTATTTTTGATTTAACACCTAGCCAATAAAGAGATTCGATTGTCCTCAAGGAGGTAGTTCCTACAGCAATTATTTTATCTTTATTATCAATAAGTTGTTGTATTGAAGCCACATTAACATCAATCCATTCCGCATGCATTTCATGGTCTGCCATCATAGCTGCTTGTACTGGTTTGAAAGTGCCAGCGCCTACATGCAGTGTAACATCCACAATTTTTATTTCCTTTTCAGTCAGCTGATTAAATGTCTTTTTGGAAAAATGTAATCCAGCGGTTGGGGCAGCAACAGAGCCATCAATCTTTGCATAAATAGTTTGATATCTGGCTGCATCATTATTTTCTGTCAATCTTTTAATATATGGAGGGAGCGGTATTTCGCCGGCAACTTCTACAATTTCTGCAAAACAAAATTCTTCTGGTGTCCAGCTAAATTCAACAATAAATCCTTCGGATAACACTTTGATTATTTCCGCTTTTAAGATAA
>Ga0209086_10001549_pt1 | contig 18612 bp, 15 predicted proteins | sample M_130207_XF_Meta_FD_187312 | JGI IMG/M metagenome (GOLD analysis project Ga0209086, IMG submission 187312) | Freshwater microbial communities from Lake Montjoie, Canada to study carbon cycling - M_130207_XF_MetaG (SPAdes) (version 2) | ecosystem: Environmental > Aquatic > Freshwater > Lake... | reverse complement strand
CATATCGAGTAATCGTTAACGGAGGCATGAACAAAATGGCTGGAGCACCGCACAACTTTCTTGCAGTGATCAAAGTGATTGGCGTGGGCGGCGGCGGTATCAATGCCGTGCAGCGCATGATCGACTCCGGAATGAAGGGTGTTGAGTTCATCGCAATTAACACTGACGCACAGGCGCTCATGATGAGTGACGCAGAAGTGAAGATCGATATCGGCCGTGAATTTACTCGTGGTCTTGGTGCAGGTAGCGATCCTGAAGTTGGTCGTGAAGCAGCAGAATCAAGTCGCGCAGAAATTGAAGAACTTGTTGCTGGCGCTGACATGGTGTTCATCACTGCAGGTGAAGGTGGCGGAACAGGAACTGGTGCCGCTCCGGTCATTGCAGAAATTTCGCGCGCAGCGGGTGCACTCACCGTTGGCATCGTGACACGCCCTTTTAATTTCGAAGGTCGTCGTCGTGCGTTGCAAGCAGAAGCAGGAATTTCCAAGCTTCGTGAAAAAGTGGACACTCTGATCGTGATTCCAAACGAGCGCTTGCTCACCATTTCAAGTGACAAGACCAGTTTGTTGGCAGCGTTTGCAACAGCAGACCAGGTTCTGCTCGATGGCGTAGTGGGAATCACCGGGTTGATCATGACCCCAGGTCTGATTAACACCGACTTCGCTGACGTGAAAATGATTCTGAAGAATGCTGGAACGTCACTGATGGGAATCGGTCGTGGAACGGGAGACAATCGTGCAACGGTTGCTGCGAACGCCGCAATCAACTCGCCGTTGCTGGAATCCTCTGTTGAAGGTGCTCGCGGAATCTTGTTGAACATCGCTGGTCCTTCAGATCTCGGATTGTTCGAAGTGAACACTGCATCAGAAATCATCCATGCAGTTGCACACCCAGATGCAAACATCATCTTCGGATCAGTAATCGACGATGAGCTTGTTGATGAAGTGAAGATCACCGTTATTGCTGCCGGTTTCGATCGTGGAGACAACACCAGTTCACGTCAGCGCGAACCGCGTGCTGTTGACACAGGTCGCATCCCTGAACAGCGTGGAAGTCGTTTGAAAGAGTTGTTCGGTGCTGGTGAAGACCCACTGCGCGACGATGACGACGGTCTTGACGTTCCTTCGTTCTTGAAGTAACTCTCACGTTGGATCAGCGCAGTGTTAGCGAGGCTGTTGCAGCGCTGCGTAATCGAATCACCCTTGCTGGTGGAACAGACGTAGCTCTTGTAGCGGTAACGAAAACGTTTGGTTCTGATGCGTGGCGGTTTGCCAAAGCTGCAGGTTGCCAAGCAGTTGGCGAAAACTATGCCCAGGAAGTTGTTCAAAAAGCAGGTGAGGTGGCATTGTCCGACCGTTTGCCGGTGCACTTCATCGGCCAATTGCAGTCAAACAAAATCAAGCAGTTGGCTGACATTGTCGACGTTTGGCAGTCAATCGATCGGCTCTCGCTGTTAACCGAAATTGCTAAGCGAGTAACCCAGGCGGGTGTAGAGGTGATGCTCCAGGTAAATGTGACTGCTGAAGACGGAAAAGGTGGGTGCACACCTGCCGAAGTGGGAGAGTTAACCCGTGCCGCACGTGACTTGGGCCTGACAGTTTCAGGACTCATGGCGGTTGGCCCCACGAATGAAGACCCGATCGAGACCCGTTCAGCGTTTCGCACACTGCGCGCATTGGTCAATGAACATGGCTTGCAACAGTGCAGTATGGGCATGACTGGCGACCTCGAGATTGCAGTCGAAGAGGGAAGCACCATGGTGCGTGTGGGATCAGCCCTGTTTGGCAACCGTCCATCACCGCATAGGTAAGTTGTTGTAACCTCGTAGCGATGTCAATGTTTAGACGAGCTATGGATTACCTGGGCCTTGGGCCAGATGACGCATACGACGATTACGACGCTTCAATAGCCGTTGAGCGTCCATTGCCGCGCCGCCGACCAGAACCACGCGGACGTATGACCCGTCAAGAAGAAGAGTATGACGACTACGAAGAGTACGAAGATGACATGGCTGACCAGCGTGCACCTCGTGCACCACGTGGTATGAACACCCGTGCACCGCAGCAGCGCGATGACTCCAGCGTGCAAGTTCGTCCGTCTACAGGCGCACAACGCGGGCAGCCAACCGTTCGACCGCTCTCAGCAAATTCTGCTCAGCCTGTTGAAGTACGACCAACGCGCTACGACCAAGCAAAAGAAGTTGCCGACTTGTTTAAGGGCGGTAACTCGGTGTTGCTGAATATTGGTTCGGCCGACAGCGAAGTGGCTCGACGATTGCTCGATTTCACCAGTGGTTTGATTTACGGAATGCAAGGCACCATGGAAAAGGTTTCGCCTGGCGTGTTCCTGATTAAGCCATTCGGCGCAAGTTCACCGCGAGGCTGACGTGTTCATCATCTGCTGGGTGCTTCAGGTATTTACTTTCCTGGTGTACGCACGAGTGATTTTGTCGTGGTTCCCAGCAAGTCCGAACGGCCCATTCGGACAAATTTCGCGCATCATTTACCAAATCACCGATCCGGTGTTGCTGCCTATTAGGCGTGCGCTCCCACTTGTAGGTCCGCTTGATTTATCGCCAATCGTTGTGGTGATCGGACTATCAATACTGCAAAACGTCATTTGCTGATAGCGGTGAACCGAGAGTAACGAAGTCGTACACTTACGCACCGTGACGTATCCGCAAGTTGATCCGCAGCCGAATTTTCCGGCAATTGAAACCGAAACGCTGAAGTTTTGGAAAGAGGACAACACCTTTGCTGCATCCGTCGAGCAGCATCCAACAACTGGCGATGCATCAAATGAATTTGTGTTTTATGATGGCCCACCGTTTGCCAATGGGTTGCCGCACTACGGTCACTTGCTTACCGGTTTCGTTAAAGATGCAGTGCCTCGATATCAGACCATGCGAGGCAAGCGGGTAGAGCGTCGCTTCGGTTGGGATTGTCACGGCTTGCCAGCAGAAGCTGAAGCGGAGCGTCAGCTCGGAATTTCAGGCACACAAGCAATTACCGATTACGGCATTGACAAGTTCAATGACTATTGCAAGGTTTCGGTGCTGCAGTACACAGCGGACTGGGAGCGATACGTCACTCGTCAAGCTCGTTGGGTGGATTTTTCGAACGATTACAAAACGCTCGACACCTCATATATGGAAAGCGTGATGTGGGCGTTTAAAACGCTGTGGGACAAGGGGCTTATTTACGAAGGCTTCCGCGTGTTGCCGTACTCGTGGGCACTGGAAACTCCGTTGTCTAATTCAGAGACGCGAATGGATGACGCTTACAGAATGGTGCAAGACCCAGCGCTCACCGTTGCCTTTGTGCTGGAGTCCGGCGACAACCTGCTGGCCTGGACAACGACGCCGTGGACACTGCCGAGCAACCTTGCTTTGGCAGTTGCGCCAGAGGTTGACTACGTTCGCGTGCGTCATAACGGCAAGGTGTACATATTGGCTGAAGCACGGTTGGCTTCGTATGCAAAAGAACTCGACGGGGCAGAAGTACTTGGCACTGTTCGCGGATCTGAACTCGTAGGTCAGCGCTACACGCCGCTGTTTCCGTATTTCGCCGATCATGCTGGAGCATTCCGTGTGTTTGGTGGTGACTTCGTTACTACCGAAGACGGAACTGGTGTAGTGCACATGGCACCGGGTTTCGGCGAAGACGACTATCAAGTGTGTAAAGACAACGGCATCGAACTTGTTGTCCCGGTAAACAGTCGAGGCGAATTCACGCAAGAAGTTCCTGACTACGCGGGCATCCAGGTGTTTGAGGCAAACCCGCTCATCATTCGTGCGCTGAAAGACCGTGGAGTGGTGTTGCGTCACGAAACGTACGATCACTCATACCCGCATTGTTGGCGCACGGGTAAGCCGCTTATCTACAAAGCGTTGAGCTCATGGTTCGTCAATGTGACAGCGGTGAAAGATCGCATGGTCGCGTTGAACCAAGAAATTCGCTGGGTTCCAGAGCACCTGAAAGACGGAAGCTTTGGAAAGTGGCTCGAAAATGCACGCGATTGGAACATCAGTCGCAACCGTTTCTGGGGTTCGCCAATTCCCGTGTGGCGCAGCGACAACCCTGAATATCCGCGAATCGATGTGTACGGAAGCGTTGCCGAACTTGAGCGTGACTTTGGTGTGAAAGTTGCCGACTTACATCGCCCTGTCGTGGACGACTTGGTACGACCAAACCCTGATGACCCAACCGGCAAATCCATGATGCGTCGTGTGCCTGAAGTGTTGGACTGCTGGTTTGAAAGCGGATCAATGCCGTTTGCTCAAGTGCATTACCCATTTGAAAATCAAGAATGGTTTGAGCAACACAACCCTGGTGATTTCATCGTTGAATACATTGGGCAAACTCGTGGCTGGTTTTACACGTTGCACGTTTTGGCCACTGCGCTATTCGATCGTCCTGCGTTTTCGACATGTGTGAGTCACGGCATTGTGCTTGGTGATGATGGTCAAAAAATGTCAAAGAGCCTGCGCAACTATCCAGACCCGATGAGCATATTTGACAGTTACGGCGCCGATGCGATGCGTTGGTACCTGCTGTCGTCATCAATTTTGCGCGGGTCTGATTTCGCGGTTACCGAAGAAGGCATTCGCGACACCGTGCGACAAGTGATGTTGCCGTTATGGAACAGCTGGTATTTCTTGTCGCTATACGCAAATGCCGATGGCAAGTCCGGCAAGGTTGACTACTCGTCCGACAACGTGTTGGACACGTACATCTTTTCAAAATTACATCACCTCGTTGTCGACACCACGGTCAGCATGGATGCATACGACTTGTTCAATGCGTGCCAACAAGTGCGTACATTCCTCGACGTTCTAACGAATTGGTATATTCGCCGCAGCCGTAATCGCTTTTGGTCTGGCGATCAACAGGCGATCGATACGTTGCATACTGTGCTCGATGTGTTGACTCGAGTTGCAGCGCCTTTGTTGCCCCTCATCACTGAGCAGGTGTACATCGGTCTTACGGGCAATCGCAGCGTGCATCTCACGAAGTGGCCAGTGGCTACAGACATCCCGGTCGATAACGATTTGGTCGTTGTGATGGACCAGGTTCGCGACGTGTGTTCAACAACGTTGTCACTCCGCAAGTTGCATTCTCGTCGAGTGAGACTGCCGCTTGCCAGCCTGACGGTTGCATCGCCACTTGCTCTTGGCTTGCAGCCATTCGTCTCGATCATCACCGAAGAGGTGAACGTGCGTGAAGTGAAGCTCACCGCTGATGTTGCAGGAGTTGCGCGCCACGAATTGCAAGTGGTGCCAGCAGCACTTGGTCCACGACTTGGTGGAGATACGCAAAAAGTGATTGTTGCTGTGAAGAAGGGCGACTGGACACAGCAGGGAGATGTTGTGGTGGCCGGTGGCTACGAGCTTCAACCGCATGAATATCAACTGAAGTTGCTCGCCGCGGTAGGAGATGCCGAGTCAACTGCAAGTTCTGCATTGCCCGATGGCAAGGGAGTCGTGCTGCTCGATATTGCGCTCACTCCAGAGCTTGTGGCAGAGGGAACTGCGCGCGACATTGTGCGGATTGTCCAGCAGACGCGCCGCGAGGCAGATCTTGCGGTGTCGGATCGAATTCATTTGATCCTTGGTCTGCCCGACGACGTTGCCCAGCAGGTGGCTCCGTTTGCCGACTACATCTGTGCAGAAACCCTTGCTGAGCGCCTGTCCTACAATACGGACGCATCACGAACCACGGACTTGGATGGGACTCCCATTTATGTTGCCGTGGAACGACTACGGTGAAGCGCCAAGTCAGGGAGGTAGCTATGCCATCAAAACCAACCAAGAAGAAACCAGTTTCCAAAAAGCCGGCAGCGAAGAAAAAGTCCACTGCCAAAAAGCCCGTCGCAAAGAAGAAGCCTGCGGCTAAGAAACCCGCCAACAATAAGGCTGCAGCAGCCAAGAAGAAGGCTGCGCTCGCCAAGAAGGCTGCGCTGAAGAAGAAGATCGAAGCGAAGAAAATTGCCGACCGGAAGAAGGTTGAGCTCGCCAAGAAGGCTGCGCTGAAGAAGAAGATCGAGGCCCAAAAGAAGGCTGAGGCCCAAAAGAAGGCGGCGCTGAAAAAGAAGATCGACGCCCAGAAAAAGATTGAGGCCAAGAAGAAGGCCGATGCCAAGAAGGCCGCCGAAGTTTTACATAAAAAGCAAATTCGCGAGCGCGAAATTGCAAAGAAGCAACTCGCTGCTGCAAAGAAGAAAGAGCTGGCTGAAAAGGCGAAAGCAAAGGCCATTGCCGATAAGGAAAAGGCAAAAGAGAAAATACGGCTCGCAGCCGAAAAGCAGGCGCAACGTGAAGCTGCTGAAAAGCAAAAGATTGCCGAGCGCGAGGCCAAGGAAGCAGCACGGTTAGCTGCACTTGCTGAAAAAGAAGCTGCGCGTGAAGCAGCCTTGCGTGCGAAGCGCAAACCAGAACCACCACCTCGTCCGGTCATTGTTAAGACCGAATTTCACGATGGTATTCAGGCAACCAAGGAATTTGATCTCAAGTTTTTGATCAGTCAACGTGAAGCGTTGTTGGAAAAGCGTTCACTCCTGACAAAGCAGGCAGTGCGCTTGGAAGACGAAGCCAACGCCATGATTGAAGACGTCGAAATGGGAGACGTGCAGTTTGATGAAGAGGGCGGCGAAGGCGACACCATGGTGGTGGAACGCGAACGCGACCTCATGCTGTCGGCTCAGGCTCGCCAAGAAGTAGAAGAGATTGACGGTGCGCTTGCTCGCATCGTCAGCGGTGAATATGGGTACTCCGTGCATAGCGGCTTACCAATTCCACGCGAGCGCTTGAAGGCGATTCCATGGACAACTGAATCGGTATTGGAGCGGGTCGGCGGCATCGGTCGTCGATGACCTCAGCATTTGCGCGTGTGCGCACGAGTTGGATTGGAGCATGCGCCGCATTAGCTGTGCTTGTTCTTGACATACTCACTAAAGGCTGGGCAGTTTCTGCTTTGTCTGATGGACGTGACATCCATATTTTTTGGACTCTGCACTTTGCTCTCACGCATAACGAAGGCATGGCGTTTTCAACTGGCACCAACGTGGGACCATTTATTGGCATGCTCGCAATCGTGGTGATTGCCATTTTGCTGCTCACCATGCGCAAACAGAGCAATGCCATGTCGCTTGTTGCGACAGGCTGCATAATTGGTGGGGCAACGGGAAACGTTCTTGACCGCGTGTTTCGTGGTGACGGATTCATGGGCGGGGCAGTTGTCGATTTCATCGACTTTCGTTGGTGGCCGGTGTTTAATGTTGCCGATATCGGCATCGTGTGCGGCGCAATTGCAGTTGCGTACAGCATGATTGTTTCTCAACCCGAAGTTTTAGAAGGAACCGAATAGTGCTTATTGAAACCATTCCTGCCGCATTGCACGAACAGCGACTTGACCGCGTAGTTGCCTTGATCGCCGATATCAGTCGGGCCACTACGTCAACGCTTATTGAGTTAGGAGGCGTCACCCTTGACGGAGTTGCCGGTGTGGCCGGCAAGGTCAAAGTGCGCGAAGGTCAAGAAGTCACGATCAACACCTCGATGATTCCCGAGAAGGAATTGCCCCAGGGCGACGCTTCAGTAGTTCTCGATGTGGTGTATGCCGACGACGACGTGATTGTGGTGAACAAAGCGCCAGGAATTGTGGTGCACCCAGGCTCTGGAAATCCGAGTGGAACATTGGTGAACGGAATTTTGGCGTTGTACCCAGAAGTAGCCACGGTTGGAGATCAACTTCGCCCTGGAGTGGTGCATCGTTTAGATGCAGGAACCAGTGGACTGATGGTGGTGGCCAGGTCGCAGGTTGCTTACGATTTCTTGGTCGATGCGCTCACTCGTCGCGATGTAACTCGCGTGTATATCGCACTCGTGTGGGGACACCCTGAAGTTTCAACAGGTCTGATTGACGCGCCGATTGGACGCGATCAGCGCGATCCTACGAAAATGGCTGTGGTTATTGACGGAAAATTTGCCCGCACTCATTACGACGTGAAGAAAAAGTTTGACCTTCCGCAACCTTGCGCACTTGTCGAGTGTCAATTGGAAACAGGGCGTACGCATCAAATTCGTGTGCACCTCGATTCGATCGATAACCCAGTAGTCGGGGACTCCACATATGGAGGGGCAAGAAGTTCGCTGTCTTCTCCGCGACCAATGTTGCACGCAGCGAAACTCAGTTTTGCTCACCCAACTACTGGTGAAGTGATGACGTTTGAAGCGCCGGTTCCACAAGACATGCAAGCGGTAATCGACCGCTGCGAATAAGTGTTAGTGGTGAAGTTCTGGCCACTGGGCAGTACCGCGAGCGGCCTGCGCAATTTTTGCCAACGTGTAATCGGCCAGGTGATGGCGCATATGTTCGCCAGCCACATTCCAAATAGCGAGCAACACGCAGTGTCCTTCGTGGTCGCACGCACCATCTTGGTGTGGTTGACCAAAATCACCCAACGTGATTGGGCCGTCGGCTGCGGCAATAATTTCGGAGAGCAAAATTTCTTCTGGAGGGCGAGCCAGTACGTAGCCACCACCAACACCACGTTTTGATTTCACGAGGCCTGCGCCTTTTAGGACGAGCAGAATTTGTTCGAGATAAGGCTGGGGAAGTGCGGTGCGCGTGGCAATATCGCGAACTGATGTTGGCCCGTGTTCTTCGGAGTGAAGGGCAAGCGACAACAGCGCACGACACGCATAGTCACCACGAGTAGATACACGCACTCTTGTAGTGTAGATCGGGTGCCTACTCCGCGAGTCCCCGACTATCAAGGTGGCTCAATTGCGGGCTTGATCCCCGCCCTTTTAGGTCCTCGTGGAACTCAGGAAATTCCTCAGTGGATGCCTTCGTGCGTACAAGGGGCGAACCAGGTGGTGCTCTTGGTGCTCGATGGACTCGGCTGGCATCAGCTACGTGAGCATCAACAACATGCGCCGATGCTCTCCAGCATGCAAGGTGGTTCCATCACCAGCGTTGCTCCAACAACAACGGTCACTGCATTGACATCGATTGCTACGGGTCTTACTCCAGGCGAACACGGAATGATGGGGTATCGCATCGACCTCGGAGGTCATGTGGTGCAGATGTTGAGATGGGGAGACGACAAAGGCGACCTGCGTGCAACGTATCCCCCTGATTTGGTTCAACCATGCCCACCATTTATGGGTGCTGCCGTACCGGTGCTGAGTAAGGCCGAGCTTGAGGGTTCTGCGTTTACCGAGGCGCACCTACGTGGTTCGCGGCCGATGGGTTGGCGTGCGGCATCGAGTATTGCTGTGCAAGTTGGTCAGTTGTTGCGCAGTGGACAAAAGTTTGTGTACGCCTATTACGACGGTGTTGACAAGATTGCCCACGAACGTGGCTTTGGTGAGTACTACAACTCCGAACTGCGTAACGCCGATCGTTTAGTCGCCGATGTTGCCGAAGCGTTAGTACCTGGCTCGGTGTTGTTGGTGACAGCAGACCATGGTCAAGTGCATGTGGGGCAGAATACGCAGACGCCGCATGCTGATGTGCTGTCACGCATTACGCATCAATCTGGAGAAGGAAGATTTCGCTGGCTACATGCCAAATCTGGTGCCGAACAGGACTTGTTGGATGCAGCGAAACAGCATCACGCACAAGACGCATGGGTGGTGTCGCGTGACGAAGCTTGTGACCAGCAATGGTTTGGCAAACGCGTGACCGACGCGGCGCGTAAACGACTTGGCGATGTTGCGTTGTTGCCGTTTACGGCTACCAGTTTTGATGAGCCACTGGATTCCGGCTCGTATTCGTTGGTCTGTCGACATGGGTCGCTCACCGACGCCGAAATCGATGTGCCATTATTGGCAGTTGTACGCTGAGTTTGTAATGGCCGATTCGTTCACTCACTTACATGTCCACACGGAATATTCCATGTTGGACGGTGCTTCACGCCTGGATGAATTAGTTGGCAAAGCTGCAGCCGAAGGAATGCCAGCGCTTGGAATGACTGATCACGGCAACATGTACGGCGTTGTCGATTTTTATAAGCAGTGCAAAGAAAATGGTATTAAGCCGATCATCGGTACCGAGGCATACATGGCGCACGAGCATCGCTCGGAGCGTCCGTCGCGACGCGGGCGAATTGACGACTCGGGTGGCGAAACCGAAAGTGGGGGAAAGGTGTACTACCACCTCACCTTGCTCGCCGAGAACAACATCGGATACAAGAACCTCATCAAATTGTCGAGCCTTGCATTCCTGGAGGGCTACTACTACCAGCCGAGAATGGACTGGGAACTTCTGCAACGCCACAGCGAAGGCATCATTGCAACGAGTGGATGTTTGGGCGGTCACGTTTTGCAGAAGATGTTGAAGGGTGACATGTCTGGCGCGGCGACCGATGCCGGACGACTACAAGACATTTTCGGCAAAGACAATTTCTTTATTGAACTTCAAGATCACGGAATCGCTGAGCAGCATCAAACCAATCCGCAGCTCATTGAACTAGCCAAGAAGATTGGCGCGCCGCTGCTGGCAACGAACGACACCCACTACACGCATCGCGAAGACCATGAAGCACACGACGCTTTGTTATGTGTGCAAACTGGCTGCACCATTGCAGACCCAAACCGTTTCAAGTTTGAAGGCACCGAGCACTATCTGAAATCAGCGCAAGAAATGCGCTATCTGTTCCGTGAAGTTCCTGCTGCATGTGACAACACGCTGTGGATTGCTGAACGCGCCGAAATCGATATTCCATTTGGCAACTCGGTACTGCCGCACTTTCCAATTCCGGAAGGCTTTGCTGGCGATGGCGAATATCTTCGCGACCTCGCATACAAGGGTGCACACGAGCGTTGGGGCGAAAAGCTTCCCGATTCGATAACACAGCGACTTGACTATGAACTTGAAGTCATCGGTGGAATGGGATTCAGTTCGTACTTCTTAATTGTGTGGGACCTCATTCGCTATGCGCGTGAACAAGACATTCGCGTTGGTCCTGGTCGCGGTTCAGCTGCTGGCTGTGCCATTGCGTATTGCTTGCGCATCACCGACCTTGACCCCATTAAGTACGACCTCATCTTTGAGCGGTTCTTAAATCCAAGTCGCATTTCAATGCCCGATATCGACATGGACTTTGACTCGCGCTACCGCGATCAAATGATCCGTTACGCAGCCGATAAGTACGGACGCGATCATGTTGCGCAAATCATTACATTCGGAACAATCAAGGCGCGCAATGCTGTTCGCGATGCGGCTCGAGTGCTTGGTTATCCGTATCCTCTCGGCGACAAAATTGCCAAGCTCATGCCGCCACTGGTGATGGGTCGCGACACTCCGTTGAAGTACTGCTTCGAAGAGGATTCCAAGCACAAGGCTGGGTTCCAAGCAGCAGCCGACTTGCGTGCTCTCTGTGAAATCGATCCTGACGTGAAACGCATTGTGCAAGTAGCTCGAGGCTTGGAAGGATTGAAGCGTTCAGTTGGAATTCACGCAGCAGCAGTGGTGATTACCAAAGAGCCGCTTACTGAGTATTTGCCAATTCAACGTAAACCCGAACAGGGTCAAGCGCCTGAAGATGCGCCAGTGGTGACGCAGTACGAAATGCACGGAGTCGAAGATCTCGGTTTGTTGAAAATGGACATTCTTGGTTTGCGCAACCTTGACGTCATTTCAGACGCCAATGCCATGATTCGCAAGACGCGCGATGAGCGATTCTCGATTGATGCCATTCCAATGGACGACAAACCGACGTACGAGTTGCTGTCGCGCGGAGACACCATCGGAGTGTTCCAGTTGGAGTCCTCGCAGATGCGCGCATTGCTGAGGTCGCTCATTCCCGAGCGCTTTGAAGACCTCTCTGCCGTACTCGCGTTGTACCGACCGGGTCCGATGAGCGCCAACATGCACAACGACTTTGCCGACTACAAGAACAGTCGCAAGAAGATCCAGTATTTCCACCCCGATGCTGCAGACGTTTTGGGGGACACCTTCGGACTCATGATTTATCAGGAGAGTCTGATGCGCGTGTCGCAGAAGTTCGCTGGCTTTTCCATGGCCGAAGCAGACAACCTGCGCAAAGCATGCGGAAAGAAGATTCCCGAGAAGATGGAAGAAGCGCGTGGCAGCTTTGTTGCAGGCTGCGAGCAAACTGGATACGGCGTAGACCTGGGTGAAGAACTGTTTGACACCATTGTGAAATTTGCTGACTATGCATTTGCCAAGAGTCACGCCTATGGGTACGGACTCATTTCGTATCAAACTGCATATCTCAAAGCGCATTATCCGGTGGAGTACATGGCGTGCTTGCTCACCAGCGTGAAAGCGAACTACGAAAAGGCCGCTGTGTATTTGTCGGATGCGCGTACCAGTGGCATCACCGTGTTGACACCCGATATCAATCGTTCCGGCGTCAACTTCGAACCAATCATCAACGGTGACGATCAGCAAATCACGTTTGGACTTAGCGCCATTCGCAACGTTGGAGAAGGTCTGGTGCGACAGATCATTGAGCATCGTGATGCACATGGTGTTTTTGAGTCGTTCTATGACTTTGCAGAACGCGTACCCGAACAAGCACTAAACAAGCGGACCATCGAGTCGCTGATTAAAGCTGGAGCATTCGACAAACTCGGACACCCGCGCAAGGGCCTACTGATGGTGTTCGAATCAATCATTGACACCACCATGGTGCGCCGCCGCGAACGCGATCAGGGCGTGATGAGCCTGTTTGGTGACTTGGGAGATGAAACCGAAGGCTTCTCCGAGCGCCAAAATATTCCCGATCTGCAATTTGATAAGACCGAGCAGTTGAAGTTTGAAAAGGAAATGCTCGGTCTGTATGTGTCGGATCATCCGCTCATGGGAATTGAGGGAGCGTTGCGTCGTCGCGTTGACTGCTCAATTCCGGAAGCGCTAGAGCGAGACGATGGTGCATTCATGGTGATTGGTGGAATCGTGAACGGTCTTGCGCGCAAATACACGCGTAAGGGTGACCAGATGGCAACGTTTCAGTTAGAAGACTTGCAGGGTTCAGTTGAAGTCACATTGTTTCCAAAGACGTTGCAAAAATTTGGCCATCAGCTAGCTGACGACATTTTGGTATCGGTACGTGGGCGCCTCGACAAGCGAGATGACAGCAGGGTTGGATTCATGGCAATGGACATCACCGTGTTGGAAGGGTTGCGTGCTTTTCAAGACTCGCTGCACCTAAAGATCGCTGCTCAGGTGTTGTCTGAAGCCACCATTGAATCGCTGAAATCAACGCTGCTGGAGTACCCAGGAACATCGCCTGTGTATTTGCATCTCGGACCAGAGAATGTGTTGCGACTCAGTTCTGAATTCAATGTCAACCTTGATCGGGCGATTGGCGTGTTGCGTACGGAGTTTGGCGAAAACGCCTATATCGAATAGGCACTACTCGAGCGCATAGGGCGGTGCAGTATTGGCCCGTCGCAAACCACATTTTTGCTGGCAGACTGTAGTCATGTCAGTTGAGGTTGAAACGCGTGATTGTGCGTCCCTTACAGATATCGAGATCGAAGAATTGGCTGCCATGGGTGGCTTTTTCTCCCAAGAGGTAATTACCAAGGCCAAAGAGGACTGGGTGTTGTTTACCAGTGCCAAAATCAGCGGCAAGGTTCATGGTTTCACATTTTCAACGCTTGAGCGCATCGGTGGAACTCCATGTGTGTTGCTCGGCATGATGAGTGTGAAGCGCACGCCAAAGCGTGATTCAGTGCTCAAAGGCTTGATGACTGAGGCGTATCACCGTGCGCTTATGGCTTTCCCAGACGAAGATGTTGTTGTCGGTTCGCGTTTTTTGAACGCTGAAGGGCTCGAGTCGTTTAAGGCGCTGACTGAAATGATTCCTCGTCCAGGACATCGTGCTGTTGGCGAAGAGCGTGCATGGGGCAAACGTCTTGCTCGTAGATTCGGCGTTGAATCCACATACGACGAACAGAGTTTCATTGTGAAGACAAACGGACACAGTGGATTCCTCGATCATGAATCAACGAAGCCGGAAAAAGTGAACCCCGATGTTGCAGCGCAATTTAAGGGCGTAACAAAGGCCAAGGGTGGAGCGCTCATCGTTCATGGTTGGACCATGGCAGAGTCACTCGCCAAGCTTGGCAAACTCGAAAAGCACTAACGGTTGCTGCGGTGAAGTTCACCGACCTTGTTCGTTCCCGTCGAATGACGCGGGCATTTTTACCTGAACCAATTGGTGAAGCAGTAATTCACTCGCTCATAGATTTAGCTCTCCGCGCTCCTTCGGCTGGAAAAACGCAGGGCACTCATTTCGTAGTGCTAGCAGGCGAAGATGTTGCTGCCTTTTGGAACGACACCTTGCCAAATGAAAAACGCGCAACCTTTCGTTGGAAACAGCTCCTTGATGCGCCAGTAATCATTCTTCCGTTTGTCGACCCACTTGCCTACGTTGCTCGATATTCCGAGACCGACAAGGCTGCGACCGGTCTTGGAGAAGGTATGGATGCATGGCCAACTCCGTATTGGACGATCGATGGTTCATTTGCTGTCATGTCGTTGTTGTTAGCAGTGCACGATGCCGAACTTGGCGCATTGTTCTTTGCGGTGTTTAATGGTGAACAACAACTGCGCAAGCGTCTGGGTGTTCCCGAGCACATGCAGTTGCTTGGCGCAATTGCTGTGGGACATGCTGTACAAGATGGTGAAAAGGGCAGAAGTTCTGTTCGACCACGAATGCCGCTACAGGAAGCGATTCACCAATCGCATTGGTAAATAGTTACGCGAGTGCGACGCGTAGGGTTTCCACCAATTCGTCAGGTGATGTGGCTGGCTTCATGCACGCGTATTCTTTGCACACGTAGGCAGAGTGTTGATTGCGGTCAGTCCACAATGGGGAGTCATACGGCTCGCCCCATGCAAGCACCACGGTCGGCAACCACCGTTTGCGGAGTTCGCGCAACATGTCGGGTTGATTACCGGGTAGTGCGACTTCGGTAATTCCTGCGTGGCACAGGTGAACAGATGCGAGCAAATTGCCGAATGCAGATGGAGCGCTAGTCGCAATACGTGCAAGGAGCCGCAAAATCTGATCGGCATGTTGGGTGTATCGGCTGTTGCCAGTGAGAGCGCCAAGTCGGTACAACGCAAGCGCTGCGGTTGAGTTTGCTGATGGAGTCGCATTGTCCATCACATCTTTTTGACGAACGATGAGCTGTTCGCCATTGTCGGGAGTGGTGAACAGTCCGCCATTGACGGCGTCCCAGCATTGAGTGAGCATTTCGTCGGCTGCTTCTTGTGCGTAGGTAATCCAGCGTGCTTGACCACTTGCTTCACCAAGCCGAGTGAAGGCGTCAACCAATTGCGCAAGGTCGGCTGCAAGGGCTCGGTGTCGTGCCTGTGGTAAGCCCGATTCTTGCCAACTGCGGTGCCAATTGCCTTGCGCAGTGCGAAGTTCGCGCACGAGAAATTCGCCGTTACGAATTGCTGCTTGCAGCCATTCGTCAGATTCAAAAAAGAAAGCAGCCTCGGCAAGTGTTGCCAGCATCATGGCGTTCCACTCGGTAAGTACCTTGTCGTCGAGAAGTGGTCGCTTGCGAGATTCTCTGTGCTGATACAGAAGCTGTCGGGCCTCTTCCACCTCAGGTGGACGCGAGAGATCTCCTCGATGGTGGAGCCTGGCGGGAATATTCTTGCCTTCAAAGTTTCCTGGGACGGTTATTTCGTACCAAGTGAGTGCTGCTTCGTGAAGATGCGCAGGGAGGGCGTTGATGATTTCATCGCGACTCCAGACATAGAAGTGACCCTCGTGGCTGTGGCCGCTGTCATCGAGTGAGTCTGCGTCTTCAGCGCTAAAGAATCCACCGTCGCGGTGCGTGAGGTCGCGCAGCACATATTCGATGGTTTCGCGTGCAACTTGTTTCCAAGTTTCATTGCCGAACAGCATTCCTGCGTGCAAATACACACGTGCAAGCAATGCCTGGTCGTACAACATTTTTTCGAAGTGGGGGACTAACCACATTTCATCCACGCTGTATCGCGAGAATCCGCCACCAATGTGGTCGTACATGCCGCCACTAGCCATGGCATCAAGCGAGGTGGTCACGATGTTTTCGAGATCACTATCTTCGCCTGCAAGCAGTTGGCGCAGCAATACTTCCAGGTTCATCGTGCTTGGAAACTTTGGTGCATTTCCAAACCCGCCCCATGTTGAATCAAAGCTCGCGCGTAATTGGGTAACAGCAAGTTCAAACGTTGAAAATTCGGCAATGGTTGAATGCTGTTCAATCTTTGCCGTGCGTTCAAGTGCTTCCATCAAGGCATCAATGTTGTTGTTGATGTCGTCGCGACGGTTGTTCCAAGCCTCGGTGATTGCGTTCATCAGTTGCAGGAACGAAGGCTTCGGGAAATAGGTTCCGCCAAAGAATGGTTTTCCATCTGGAGCAAGAAAGACCGTCATTGGCCATCCGCCTCGACCAGTCATTGCCTGAACTGCATCCATATAGATCGCATCAACATCTGGGCGTTCTTCACGATCAACTTTGATATTGACAAACAGCTTGTTCATGACCGTTGCCGTCTCGAGGTCTTCAAAACATTCATGGGCCATGACGTGGCACCAATGACATGCCGAATAACCCACGGACAACAGGATCGGAACGTTGCGTTCGCGAGCCAGAGCAAATGCCTCTTCTCCCCATGGGAACCAATCCACAGGATTGTCGGCGTGCTGACGAAGGTATGGACTGGTTTGATCGGCCAAACGATTGGTCATGTGTTTGCCTTTACGTTGCAGTTATAGAACGGTGATGTCGCCAACAACGGTCAGTTTTGGAAATGGCGAGCGCGCAGCAACGGTCATTCGTACTCGGCACACAGAAGGCGCTGAAGGAGCGATCAACTTAACGCCACTGACGCGACATGTACCAGCAACAACTTTGTACGTTCGGCTTCCCGATGAGGATGAATTGAACAGTTTCGTCAATTCGGTGGTACTCGCTGGCTTTGCAGTGTTCGTAACTTGCCAGATCGGAAAAAATGGCCCGGCTGCACCCGAGATCACAAACTGTTTTGTGCCGGCGCGCGTGTAGGTGATGCCGACACGAATAGTGTGTCGCGCATCGGTTTGGGTGGTGAGGTATTGACGCTTAGTGGCTTTAGCAATTGCGACGCAATCTGCAGGTATTTCGGTGACAACAGGACCGCTTAAATCACAGCGGAACCACTTCACACTGGAAACATCTGTGATGGATTCAAGGTTGGCAACAAGTAATTCACTCACATGGCCAACTGCTGCGATTTGTGGAGCGGCTATGGGTGGGAACATGCGTTGTAGTTCAGCTAACGCTGCAACCATGTTGATGAGCCCAACGCCAAACGTGAGGTCGCGCCCCGGTTCTCCAATGTCTGTTGCCGTACGCAACAAGATGTCGCGAACTTGTGCGTTGGTTATTCGTGGTTCAGCAGCAAACAGCAACGCTGCGGCGCCGGCAACAAAACCTGCAGCCATGCTGGTGCCACTGAGCGAGACGTAATCACCTTTTGCGGTAGAGACAATGTTGGAACCTGGCGCCGCAATGTCGATGTAGTCGCCACGTTGATCGAACGCAGTTGCGCTATTTGACTGGTCGACTGCGGTGACAGCAAGTGTGAGGTCAAGCGATGCAGGCCATTTCGGTTTATCAATAGCACCGCCGTTGCCAGCGGCAGCAACAACTAGGACGCCCTTGTCGTTGGCATAGGTAATTGCTTGGGTCAAACTGGAGCTTTCGGTTGTGCCACCAAGTGACAAGTTGATGACCTTTGCACCGTTATCGGCTGCGTAGCGAACTCCAGCGGCGACGTCTCGTGCGTCGCCTTGTCCCGCTTGGTCAAGTACTTGAATCGGCAAAATTTTTGCACGTGGGGCAACACCGGAACCACCAATGCCGTTATTGGCAGCAGCAGCGATGATTCCTGCAACGTGTGATCCGTGTCCACTGGCATCGATATCGGATCCATCTAGTGACTCAACTGATCCGAAGAACGAGTGACCGGTCAATAAATTCTCTGCAAGGTCAGGATGTGGGCCGCTGCCGCTATCGACAACAGCAACAATGACACCTTGTCCAGTAGTTGTAGTCCAAACACGATCTGCGCCAATGGCAAAAATTCCCCATTGTTGCGCAAGCAGTGGGTCGGTCGCCGCGGCCTGAACATGTGACGTCAGCGTCAAGCAAGAGGCAACGAGTGCAGCGAAACAAATCGCGAGAGTAGTAAGGGGTTTACGCAAGCAATATTGGTCTACACGCCCATTGCGTGGAAGCCACCATCAACGTGCACAATTTCTGCCGTGGTGCACGGGAACCAATCGGAAAGCATGGCCACGCATGTGCGGGCTACCCCGCTCGAGTCGTTGACATCCCACCCGAGGGGAGCGCGGTCATCCCATACATCTTCAAATTTTTGAAAACCAGGAATTGATTTTGCAGCCATCGTGCGAATTGGTCCAGCAGCAACAAGGTTGCAGCGAATCTGTTTGCTACCAAGTTCTTTTGCGAGGTAGCGATTCGTCGATTCGAGTGCCGCCTTCGCAACGCCCATCCAGTTGTACGCAGGCCATGCAACGGTGTTGTCGAAATCCAGACCGACAATCGTTCCTCCATTAGTCATG
>Ga0209086_10001541_pt1 | contig 18688 bp, 21 predicted proteins | sample M_130207_XF_Meta_FD_187312 | JGI IMG/M metagenome (GOLD analysis project Ga0209086, IMG submission 187312) | Freshwater microbial communities from Lake Montjoie, Canada to study carbon cycling - M_130207_XF_MetaG (SPAdes) (version 2) | ecosystem: Environmental > Aquatic > Freshwater > Lake... | reverse complement strand
GGCCGTGGAAATGACGGGCCGTGGAAATCGAGGAAAACCAAAAAACGGTTTCCCTCGCTTCCCACCGCCCTTGGAAATCGCTCCGCGATTCCCACATTTCCACCGCCTCGGCGACGAGTCCCTTGTTGCCGAAATCAAACCGCAACCACCGAATCGTAGAAAGGAGCTCTCACTTGGTCCCGGTTATCCCGGCCTCCCCTCTCGGCTCATCTTTCAATTGGAATGTGCTGTCGGTGTTGGTCCGCAGCAGCAAGCACTTTAACAAATTGATAGAGCAGGATCATCTAAGAATCCAACAGCCGCTGCGACCAATGCTGGTGTCAAGGGCGGGCATTGTCATCAGCGGTATCGAGCTGGCGGAGCCGATCAGGAAAGGACAGTTCAAATTTGGCAAACTGGGTTGGCCAGCCGCGACGATGCCGAAGATCTGGCGAGTCGCGTTAGCCGCCTGATCGACGTCGGGATCGTTACGCGACCCACGGGCTGAAACCGTATCCACTCAGTGTCAACCCAGATTTTGCACCAGAGCCACCCCCAGTCGATTGCCACTCTACGCATCCTGGTCGAAAGAGTGGTGGGAAAGCGGCTTCCGTGAAGCCCGCTTTGTCGCGCTCTCCGTAAGACACACAGCAGTACTATGTCTTCTCGACCGTATCATTGAGGAATAACCACTTCGACAACTCCGATATCACGAATTGCACCACTTTCAGTTTTGGCTTGAACGATCAAGCTATGCCATCCCGGTAACAATCCCGCTACCTGAGTATCGATTTCGGTCGCGAATCCCGGTTTCACTCCACGAGCAACCTTAGGATAGGCGCTCACGACATCATCGCGACGCCGGTCGACTGCGAATGATCTTACGAACTTCGAATCGATGAAAATACCAATCTCTGCGATTGGTTCTTCCGCCAGAGCCCACCCCTCCACCCGGAGTACACCCTTTATTATCGCGCGAGCTTTGGGTGCGTCAACATTGCCGAAGGGAAGGGTGCGTCTGGTGACCTGGCGGGGCGCCACCGTGTCACATGGTCTTGTTGCATTAACGCTCAAGTGACGGACGTATGAGAGCCAGTAGCTCTCTCTATTCCGGCCTGTATGCATCATGACCAGGCTCGTCGGATCAACAAGACCAGCGATTCCCCCACTGGCCTTTGGATAATCGGCTGCATGATCGCCAGCGCACGCTAGGGCCATCGCACGGTACCACGGCTGTACGCTCGCCTTCATATCTTCGGAAATTCGATCGTTGTTCAAGAATGTTGCGGCTGAACTCACAGAAATCGACACACATATCGCCACAATGAAAATTTGTCGAGTTCGCTGACGGTTCCGCAGACTGTGAATTAACAGCAGGACCACGCAGTATAATAGAAGGGAGGTGAAGTAAAACGACAGGCGGCTGTCATGATACACACATGAATTCAATTCCACACACCAACTCTGATATTTTGGCATGGCTGCTATGGGTAAGGTTATAAACGCGGCGCTGGCCAACGACAGCGCGATCAGCTTTCTGCTAACGTCACGTACCGGACTCTTCTGCCCCTCGTCAGCCACCCGCACACACTCAAACCAAACCACCACAAAAACAGCAGCGAAGATAAAACAGATCACGGAGAGCTGTATCCAGGATAAAGATGTTAAATTCGTGGCGAGATCTCTGCCGTTTCGTGAGAAGGAGGCAAAAGAGGTCCCCCCATAAATATGTCCAACAGTGGTTCGGATTAAAGCTTGAACATTCGAGTTTTCGGGTAATTGGTTTCCTTCATATTGTGACGGATAGAACAATCGAAATCCGAAATATAAGGTCAATGAGGCTAGCACGATGCTCAACGAATGTGCCTCAACTCGGAAGGTCTGCCACAGCCGCCCAATGCGAGAATTACTCGTCGATGAGAGCTGTCGAGCGAACGACATTTCAAGCGCCGTCAACGCACAGAAGAGTAGAAAGCCTGTCTCCAGATAAAGACAGCCAAGCAGTCCCATAACCCAGCTGACCGCATTTAATCCATGATTCCAGCGGCCGTGGACCGCAATCCGAGTCATCTTAGACCCCAAAACAAGAAACACCGGAAGCGAGACAAGAAAGGGGTACGACGTCGGAGGCAGATGAAAGTAATCCAGTGGATATATACTCAGCATGAATAGAAACATCACTGGCCCTAGTCGATACCTAGTAACGGTAGATACAAAACGAATAAAGAGCGCGAGAGTCGCAAAGTGAAAGAGTGTGTAACACACTCGGAAGTATGTGTTATCAGCGTAATATGCCCCGACGACCGCTACTGGGGTCGTTAAGAAGTGTCCGATTCGTCCCTGGCCTGTCGCGTAATTTACAACAAAGTCTTTTATTTGTCCGAAACCGTTGATTGCGCTTTGATGGGAATCGACGTCATCCGGCGTCAGTCGGAACCCATGTAGAAACGGCCAGATCTGAAGTGCCGTGACGGCAACTATTAGAAAGAGATACAGTTGTTTGAGGATATTGTTCGTTTGAGTACTAAGTAACATATAGACATTCTCCCTGATGACACTACTAATTGCCACACAGCCCGACAGTACCTCTGCGTCCACCAGCATGCGGCAGGGCCACAGAGTATTAAAGACAACAGATCCACTGGATCCGAACGACTAACCCCAGCCTACCTTCGTCCCCCGCCATGTGCTGACGTATAAGGGTGAAACGGCCCCTCCGCACCCGTCAGCAACTCCTCGATTTCGCCCAGAAATCCGCCACCAGCGGCCAGTCCCGCGCCGCCTACGCCGGCAGCCTCGGCATCGCCGTCCGTACCCTCGACCACTACCGCCGTCAGGTCCGCCCTCGCCAGCCGCAGCTCCTTGAAATCGACTGGCAGCCCCCATCCCCCCCCCCGCGCTCGACTGCGCCATCGTCCTGCGCAATGGTCGCAGCATTGAACTCGCTGCCGCCTAGCTTGCCCGCCTCGCCGGTCCCGGAGAGCTGCTCCAGAAGTTCCTCTCCGCCGCCGACCCCCACTAAGCCATGTTCGGCCTCTCGCCTGCCACTTGCGTCTTCGTCGTCGTCGATCCAAAGGGCTTCGACGGCCTCTTCGGTCTCGTCCGTGACTCCCTCGGCGAAGACCCACTCGGCGGCCACCTCTTCCTGTTCACTAATCGCCAACAGGCTCGCCTGAAACTCCTTCTCTTTGATGGAAGCGGCCTGTGGGTATGCGCCAAAAGACTGGAGAAAGGTCGCTTCGCTTGGCCGGTCGCCTATCCCGCATCACGCTCCGCGCCGGCGAACTCGCCCTTCTGTTGAACGGAATCGACCTCACCCGAACCAAGCCCCGATTCTAGTTCTGCAGCTTTTCCGAAGCATCAAATAGTCAAGAAAAGAATGGCTTATAGTTACTAAGGAGGCCATGCTGTAAGTGACTTCGAAATGGCCGATTCCGTCCCCCAAGCCGCCCCCGAGTTAGCTACCGTAGTAGCCCAGCGGGCGCAGGAACAAGCCTAGCGCAAGTGGGCCGAAATGCGGGTGACGCAGCTGGAAGAAATAGTGCGACTGCTCCGGCTCAAGAAGTACGGTGCTCAGGGAGAGAACCTTGCCGCTTTCTATCTGTCGCTCTTCGAGGCGGATACCCGAGGAATCGGCGGCGCGCCACGCGATGCCGCCTTCGGAATCGATTCCCTCGAAATAGCCGACGAGGAGGACGCGCAAGTAGATGCTCGGGGTTGGGCCGGGCCGCCCCATTTTCTTGGCGCAGAACTGCTAGCAGGCAGCTTCGGCGAATTCGCCGAAGCTTTCGACGTCGAGCAGTTCATTGAGCCGAGAGTAGAATGGATGAGCGGCCGAGGCAGGCACCTCCTGGTTGGCGATCCACAATGTCTCCTGCCGATCCTTTGCTTGCGTGTTCCCGGCACCATACCGAATTTTTAGCGGAAACATTTTCAGCATCGGGGGATTTCAGCAGAAGGACCGCCTTTAGCCACGGACGGCTAAGAACTGCACCCTGACGTTTATTCATGAAAGTGTGAAACGGTCACTCACGCCCGGCGGCCACGGCGGGAATTGTCCAGCCGGTGCTTTGTTGATCTCTCAACTGGGCTGCCTAGAAAAGTGATGGTGTAACCGCTGTTTCATCTTTTTGCCCACCGATTCAGCAGAAAAGTCCATCTTAATGGTCGCCTGTCCCTTTAGTGCAACCTCGATTGCGCCATTGGGGTCACATCGAATCTTTTTGAGATGATTAGCCGCGGAATTGACGCTCGGTTCGGCCCATCGCGAATTGGGATCGTAGGGCGCTGCGTTGGGTCCGACTGCGCGCAGGTTATAATCAACGTGAAACGAATTGCCCGGCGTCATGAAGTCCATGTTGCCAGAGTACGCAGTTGCTACCACCGGCTTACCCAAGTACATCGCTTCCGCGATACTCAGGCCAAAGCCCTCGGATCGGTGCAGGGAGAGTAGGCAGTCGCAGTGGTGAATGAGAGCGTAGACCTCAGATCGCGTTAGCGTTCTGTCGATGACAGTTACCCGAAGGCCGGCGACTGCCTCCCGAAGCAGTGACATTTCGCTCTTTCCGTATTCACCGTTGCTGATCTTTAGGATAAGATGAGCGTTTGGGTCGTTACCAAGTCCAACTCGAAAGGCTTGGATCGCTGCAGTTGGGTTCTTCCTGTCGAACACGCTCAGCATATCAAACAGCGTCAGGACGAGAAAGGTTTCTGACGGCAATCCAAGATGCACCTTCGTGATAGTTGGATCAAGCTCGACTTCAATCGAATGGGGCATGACGACAACTGGCACGGGAGAACAATGTGATATTGCCCGCTGACAGAAGCCGCTCGGACACCAGATCTCGTCGTAGTAGCCAAACGATTGGCGCCAGCAGTCTGGAAACTCTTCCAGTTCCCAAGCCCAGTATGCAATATTAACTCTATCCCGATAGAATTGGTCGCCGAGTTGCTGATAGGCGGGGGCAGCCTGATCGGCGTTTACATGAAATACATTAACAAAGTAAGGCCACTCATCTTCTGATTGTTTGACGCGCAGATCCTGTTTTCGGTGTACGTCGTTGACGGAAACTTTTCGTAGCGAGACGGGGAGCAATGCGGTACGAGCAGCCTTTGCAGCGACTCGTACTGACTCGCCTACCCCCATCTCTGAGTGCAGATAGCCCACCAAGTTCAGGCCGAACTTACCTGCTGATTCCTCCGGGTAAGCCGGTTTGGCTTTGAGGTGTTGTTGAGCAAGAGGAGTCCGCGGAACGAAGTCAGAGGCAGCTGCAAGTCGAATGCGTACCCGTTTTTCATCGTTGCCGAGGCCGAGCGCCAGTTTTAGCACTCGAGCGGCGTTAGTGGCGCCGTTGAACGCTTGACGCAAGGGTAAGCCGAGATTCTGGTTAGCTAACCGCCACTTATTTCTGGCGTCAGCAAGGATGAGCGGATCAAATTCGTATTCTTTAGGTGCACTATGAATAAACCACTGTAAGAAGGCGAGGCTATCGCGACCTCCGGGATCGGGAAATGTCTTCCGCAGATCTGGCCGGGTTAGGTAAAGCCCGCGGGCGAGTCGGGGCAATTCCAGCCCTGTTGTTCCCTGGCATATGTTTTGCCAGAGGTCTCTCGGCGGACTCCACTCTACTTTTCCATCCTTTGTCCTCCAGTGAAATCGTTCTGCATTTATATCGAAGGGCAGTCTTGCAGGTGCTGCGGGTATCGGCAGCTCCGGCATTCGTCCCTCCGCCGGCGAAGGATTGGCGGGCATTTGTTCCAAACGATTGCGCACACACTTCTCGTGTTGGCACCGAACTTCCTTCATTAACTCATCGTCGAGACAAAACTCGGCTTGGCCGGAAGTGATCATCCAGCCAAGTAATCCCTCAAGATCTCTATTCAGTCCATCGGGAAAGACTGCTTGAACGTCGGGTCTCAGCTGCAGCACTCGGTATGCGATCTTGGGCAATGGGGTGATGGCACCAGATACATCAAAGGCGGGAGTGTTCCAGTACTTGACGAACTCTTGACGGCCTACCAGAGAAAAGGGATCGCTTACTTGTCTATTTACACCTCGTTCCGTCCAGAATTGAAAGCGCAAGCCATCCAAGATTCTGCTTCCATTTTCAAAGAAGCCGTAGCGATAGGGCAATGTTTGACATTCCGAGTAGCCATTTTCGAGCAGTTGGGCGGCATACCTGTGGGCCAGTACTGCTCCGGGTCCGATATCGTCGAGGCTCAATCTGTTCTGGTGTTTCGATAGCGGGTTTGGATTGTTGGCATCGAAACCACTAAAATGAAAGAAGATAAGTGGCATTCCGTCAACGAAAAAGTCATCATTTGATTGGGTGACACTTCTTTGAGCAAGATTCCAATATGCCAGATTACACCCTGGATTGCGCGTAATTTCAATGCCGCGAAACAGGCCAGTAGCTAAATCCATCCATCTTTGGTCAACGAAGATGCCCCGATTAAGATTCACTACGCAGTCGTTATAAAGATGGCTCTGCCACCAACGGAGCAGCTTTCTGGCCTCAGAGCAGTTGTTTATTGCGATGAACCCAAGATTATAAGTACCAGAGTTCAAGATATCCAGTTCAGATGGATGAAAGCTGTCCGTTAAGGGAGCCGTCAAATGCGGGGTAAGAAGGGCAGTCTTTCCGGATAAGGAGGACAAAACTACCTCAGGTGAGTTGTAAACATAAATATCCGGATCGAAATAGATCACCCGTTCCGCCCCCCGATCCAGAAACCATTCCAGAACCCAGGGTTTCACGGCTGTACTAAGCTCCAGCACCGTATACTTAAAGTGAAACCAAGCGGATTGCGGGATTTGCAAATCGGATGAGAGGATGATCTCGAAACATTCTTCTCCCGGATCAAAGAACGAGTCGATGGAATCAACCAGGATGACCACTCGCCTGGAATGCGGGTGGCAACTCGCGAGCGATTGCATCAACGTACGCGCGTATGCGAGGTAGTTCTTGGCAACAATTGTAACGTAGGTTGTCGACATCATTTTGTTATCTTCAGCGCTGGTTCACGCTTTTTGTCATGCGCTTCCACCACTGCTTGGCGTATAGAATGGGATTGCCTGCCCAGGCGGCGAGTTCGCGCTTTGCGTCGACCAGATCGAGCTGCGCCAGGCGCAACTGGTTCTCTAGGTTTTCGCTTCTGCTGACGGTGATGTGATAACGAGAGTTAAGGGTCCTCAGCTCAATCTCCAGTTGCACGCTCAGGCGCTCCTGTCCTTCGAGGGCGCTTAGCAGGGATGCCGAGTACAACTCAGCGGCCTTTCGTTGCTCCTCGGAATGCTCCCAAGCAGCGTGCAGGTGCTTTTCTTTTTCGCTGATCGAAAGCAACAGCGAATCCACATACCGCTTGGAGTCCTCTTCCTTTAGCTCAGCCTGCCGCTCCAGTTGCACGCTCAGGCGCTCCTGTCCTTCGAGGGCGCTTAGCAGGGATGCCGAGTACAACTCAGCGGCCTTTCGTTGCTCCTCGGAATGCTCCCAAGCAGCGTGCAGGTGCTTTTCTTTTTCGCTGATCGAAAGCAACAGCGAATCCACATACCGCTTGGAGTCCTCTTCCTTTAGCTCAGCCTGCCGCTCCAGTTGCTCAACAGCGCTCTCGTTATCCGTAAGGGCTCGCCGGAGGTCGGCAATGTATTCATCCGAAACAGCCTGTTCCTGATTTCTTTGTTCCTGGACTGTCGCTAGAGAAGTACACGCCTTCAACCGATCGGCAGATTCACGACCAACGAGGCAAGAAAACCGCCGTGCCGTTTCCCACTCCGCCTTCGATAACAACTCAGTCGGTCGGCGCCTGGAGGCAAGAACGGTGCTGAGACAGTCGCTGAGACTGTAGGATGCCGTCACTTCCGAACGTTGATTAGCAGCGAATTCGGCCGCTCTCACGTAGCCGTTCACGAATTCTGATAACAATTCAGGGGCCTCTCTTCGAGTTTGGAGTCCCCGGCCAGAAAAATTGAACGAGCCCGCTGTCTCAAAGTTCTCGGCGGTAAGCCAGCCAGGGCCACCAAAATGGTCGTAGCAAAACACCGGCACGCCAGCCTGAATGCAATATTGAACAGTTTTCCCAATGCTGATTACAGCACTAGCGTTCTGTAGATCTTGCGGTCGTAATCGTCGATGCTCATACCCAGTCCCGAGTTGCTCCACCTGGAGGCCTTGAATCCGAAGACGGTCAGCCAAGGCCACTACCTCCGCAGGTGGATGATGACTAACAAGAAGAACGTTTTTCAGTGGCGAGATCGAACGACGCCGGATCTCTGCAAAGGTAAAAGGGGCGGGGTTGGGAAAGACGTGAACCAGATTCGGATCGATTCCGAGGCGGACCAGTTCAGCAGAGGTCTCCGCGCTGTTTGCGACTACAAGCGAGGCGACAGCATTCTCGACACGGGGGAGTGGCATTTCGAACAACTCAAAAGGCGACAGGTGTACCGTAACCACATTTGGCAATAAATCGGGCTTAGAAGGCAGCAATTGACCTAGCGTGAGGTGTTGGGACCACACAAAGTCGAAGCTTGCCAAGTCTGGTCTATCTGTCAACAATGACCCTTGCAGTACAGGTTCCGACCGCAAGAGATCCCCCACCTGATTAGCGAAAACAGAGACTTGTGACCCTAGTCGGCGGAATTCCTCGGCGAGTTCGATGATCACCAATTCGGAGCCTGCATAGGACACAAGGTGATTGGTTGCAAGAAGGACATTTCGCGGAACAGAGATACACGAAACATTGTCATCATCGCTCGGTGACATGAAACGTCGTTCATCACGACTGCGAAGCTTTGTTCTGGGCATAGCGCTAGTTTTTATCGTTCCGCAACGTTTAAGCTTACTTAGACCGCTTCTGCCTAGCAACACTCGGGAAACCGTTAGCGTAACATTCTAGAGGAACCTTTGGCAGGGTAAGGTGAGGATTTTTGGGTTCTTCGCTATTTGCCGTGGGTAGAAGCGCCGGACAAAATTCGCCAGCGAGGGGCGAGTAAGCGTACTTGGCCCCGAAGTCGGCCGTAGAAATGACGGGCCGTGGAAAGCGAAGAAAACCAAAACCAGGTTTTCACTCTCGTCCCACCGCCCTTGGAAATCGCCCAAAGGTCCGATTTCCACATTCCAACCGCGGCGGACGGAGATGCTGCCGCTTCCCTGTTCAAACCCGAACAGGAACACCGCACACTCCGAGGTCCCTCGATTCCAGCCGACCCCGCAACTCAAACCGACGAACGCTGCCGCTCTATCCGGCCTTACCCACACCAAACAGCGAGGATGCCAAAAATGGCCAGTGAATGTTTCATTTTTTGCTTCGAATCAGTGGGCATGAGAGGCATCAAGACGTGATTTCTTGTCAAGACAATTTCGCTGGGCGTACCGTCGCCTCGAACGGAGGCCAGCGCCACGCGCGACCGGCCACCCGGCCAGAAGGGCCACCAGCTCTGCGCAAAGACTATGCCCTTACCTGAGCCCAAACGCCCTAGTACCCCGATCGCTTGAATTCGTGCGAATGCGCTGGACCCTCAGCCCGGATTGTCCGTCACAGAACCGCGACCGTGAGGAAGCGGTTTTTCCGGTAACGGCACTAGTCGAGGCGGAACAGTAGGAAGCCAGCCCCCGCGCTCCCAATTGTCCACCTCAGATCCAGACCCAAGAGATCACCACTACAATTCCTCTGCTTTTAAGTCAGCACTAGCTGGCCATTGGCTAATTTGGACAGTAGTGCACGTCCCTGAGGTTTTGTAGAGGCGTTGATCGCGCCTCATAGCGCCGGCCAAGTCACTGCAGTTTGACTGAGTGACTGGTTTTCGTCGTTGCCTTATTCGAAACGCAATGCAGGGACTTCGTTGTCCAGCGCCAGAGCCGCCGAGTAGTAAGGATCGGCCTGGGATAATACCGCGCCCCAGCGGAGGTGTAATCGGTACAATTCGTTCAAACGAACGGTGGCGTCACGCGTTTGACATTCGTCATGCTGCAGTAGCGCGCCCCCTTCAACGAGAACTTCAAATCCATATCTCCTTGCACGGAAGCAGAGGTCGACGTCATTGAAATTGACATCGAAGTCTTCATCAAATCCGCCGAGGGAATCAAACAACTCACGACGTATGGCAAGGCAGGCGCCAGTAACCGCACTGACATTACGCGTAAGCGAGAGCCATCGGAACATTTCGACATGGCGCGAGTGGCGACCAACGTGGCCGAGGCAGCCAAGTAGCCCTACGACGATGCCCGCGTGTTGGATTGAACCATTCGGGTATTGAAGCCGGGCGCCAACAACGCCAACGGTTGGTGTCGCAAGCGTGCCAGCAAGCCGGTGAAGCCACTCTGGAACTAGGGGGGTCACGTCGTCGTTCAGGAATACAAGCAGTTCGCCGCTGGCAATGGCGGCGGCGCGGTTGTTCAGTAGAGAGTAATTAAACGGGCCAGAGTAAGCAGTGGAAGCGGCGGAGTAGACGCTAATCAATTGCCGAATTGCTTGGTTAGCCGCCTCGTCTTCGCACTCATGGTGAGCAATGATGATTTCGTAGTTTTTGTATGCAGTTTGTTTAGTGACACCCTCAAGGCAGGCTTCTAGTAGCGAGGGAGTCTTTGAGACGATAATGATGGAAGCTTGGGGCTCAGTCTTAGGAACTCTTATAATTTGATACAGTCCCGTTGCACGGTCCTGAACGACAGCAGCATTTTCTTCCCGGCGAACCAAAGATTGCTGCAAGGTGTCAATAGCTAGGTTGTCATTGTCGGGCGGGGACGTTTTCCGGGTATACAGCACTTTCGGCAGATGGGAGATGGTACATCCTCGGTCGGCCATGCGAAGGAATAGGTCATAATCGGCGACTGCGAGAAACTCGGGTCGAAGGGAGCCAGCCTCCATTGCTTTTAACCTGTGGACAGCGAGGAGACTCCCAGGATAGGAGGGCCCTGGTAGTAGATGCGGAGAGTAATCGGGCTTGAAAACAGGGAGGATAGTGCGGCCGTCAGACATCAATACGGCTTCATCGGTGTAGATCACGTCAGCCCCGGATGTCAGGAAGTGTTGAGCAATCAGCGTCAGCGCCTCTGGCTGCAGAATGTCACCCAACCGGACAAACACGACCAGTTGACCAGCGGCACCCTCCATCGAGGGCCATACTCTTTCGTTCTCGTGGCGGTCCTGATCGAATAGTTGTTCTAATGCCCGGCGCGACGGTCCGGAATCGGCGACTCCGCTTTCATTCCGGTTGTTCGCAAGCAACAGTTCCCACCGTTTGTACGGTTGGATTTCAAGAGATCTACGCAGCGAGTCGTAGTCGCTGCTTGTTGTCCCCGGTCGTGCAAAAGCCAAGATCGAAACGAGAGGCAAGTCTCCGCTTTCCGTTAGGTTGCGATGAAGACTTGCCAGTTTCTCGGTCGACATCGAGTTGCTTACTTGCCACTTGAGGAGAGACTGGGGCTTCTCCCCGCCGCGGATTGCTTTGCTAGCCACTGACCATAGCCGCCCAATACCGCGCAGACTTTTAAAGATTATGCTGTTTTCAACACGCGCGAGTCGCTTATCCAGCCGGTCTAGAACGGGCAACAAGTTATCCAATAGTTGGGCGTTGCGATCCGCTCCATCGCAAACGAAACGATTATCGTGACCGGCGAGGATAGAATCGCCAGGAAAGGCGCGTTGCTTCTCGGGACTCATCGGATTCTGTGGTGCGCGTGGAATTTGTCGAGGCGAGAACTGGTCTCATTAAGGACTTGTGTCGCTGAGGCAGCCGTTACTGGTCGATTTATGATGACCAACATGGGGACAGAGTTTGAAGAAAATGACCGCTTGCGCGGCCTACGGCCGCAAGAGTATCAGCACGTGCGGAGATGAGTTGCTCGCGAGTCGGCGGCTGTCAAATTCGTAGTAGCCATAGCTTAACGCCCGGCGTAGTTGCGTTCGTAGAAATCGCGGTAGTCTCCGGAGCGGACATCGGCGATCCAGCTTTCATTTTCGCGGTACCAGCGAACAGTATTGGCGAGACCTTGCTCGAATTCGACCTGCGGCTTCCAGCCGGTTTCCCGCTCGACCTTGTCGGAGGTGATCGCGTAGCGGCGATCATGGCCGGGCCGGTCATTGACGTATTTGATGAGCGATTCGGGCTGGTCGGTGGCGGCGAGAATGCGCTGCACTACTTCGATATTAGGCAAGGCGCGGGAGCCGCCGATGTTGTAGACTTCGCCTGCGCGGCCTTTTTCGAGAAGGGCGCTAATCCCGCGGCAGTGATCGTCGACGTAGAGCCAATCGCGGATCTGCATGCCGTCGCCATACACCGGCAGTTGCTTGCCTTCGAGGGCGTTGGCGATCATAAGCGGAATCAGTTTCTCGGGGAACTGGAACGGCCCGTAGTTGTTGGACGCCCGGGTGACGCTCACGTTCATCTTGTAGGTTGTGTAGTAGGAGAGGGCGAGAAGGTCACTGCCCGCTTTCGACGCCGAGTAGGGACTGCTGGCACGCAGCGGATAATCTTCGTCGGCCTCATGCGGTTCTTCGATGGAGCCGTAGACCTCGTCGGTGGATACGTGGAGGAAGCGGACGGTTTTGTGACGCCGGGCGGCTTCGAGGAGGGTAAAGGTCCCGTGGAGGTTGGTGCGGATGACCGGTTCGGGGGAAATGATGGAGCGGTCGACGTGCGACTCGGCGGCGAAATGGACGACGGCGTCGGGCTGGACTTCGGCAAAGATGGCTTCGATGGCGGCGGGGTCGGTGATGTCGGCTTTGTGGAAGGAGTACCGGGGATCGCCTGAAACAGCGGCGAGGTTTTCGAGGTTGCCGGCGTAGGTGAGGGCGTCGAGGTTTGCAATCCGGAGATCGCCGGGCGCGGCCAGCGCCAACCGAACGAAGGCGGAGCCGATGAAGCCGGCGCCACCGGTAACGAGAATTGTCATTTGTGTTGCAGTTCCCAATCGTAGTTAATGCCGGGGTCGTTGTAGAGGATACGCCCTTCGTCTGCGGGGTTATAGACCCGGTCGGTGACGTAGACGAGCATGCCGGGTTCGTGGCTGATCACCTTATAGCCGTGACCGACGCCGGGAGGGATGAGGATCTGCCAGGGGCGGAGGGCGCCGACGTAGAGGGTATTCCGGCGGCCGAAGACGGGGGAGTCCGGGCGGAGGTCAACGAGGGCGACCTGGAACATGCCGGAGGCGGGGGACCAGTAGTCGGTCTGGAAACGGTGGATGTGGAAGGCTTTGATGGTGCTGGGGAGGGAGAGAGCGGCGGAAACCTGGGTGGATTCGGGCGGGAACCCGGTGATGCCGCCCTGTCCGATGCGGCCGACTTCGAGGAAGTAGCCACGGTCGTCGGGCCAGAGGGCGCAGGCGATCACTTTGACGCCGGGGATGAGTTGTTCGGCGTCGGGCTTCAGAATGATATTGCCGATGCCGCGCTGTTCGTTCGCGGGGAGGCCGTACTCGACGGGAAGGCTCACGCTGCGTACCCTCGGGTGGCGGCGACGAGATTGTTGGCTCGGAGGAGGGACTCGAAGGTGCCGGCGTCGGTCCACCAGCCGTCGAGGTGAGCGAAGCTCATGGTGCCCTCGGCGATGTAGGCGTTGTTGACGTCGGTGATCTCGAGTTCGCCGCGGTCGGAGCGCTTCAGCTTCTGGACCTTGTCGAAAACCGTCTCGTCGTACATATAAATGCCGGTGACGGCGAGGTTGGATTTGGGATTATGGGGCTTTTCCTCGATGCCGAGTATTCGTCCGCCTTCTATCTCGGCGACGCCGAACCGTTCGGCGTCGGGAACCTCCTTGAGGAGGATCTTGGCGCCCGCCGGCTGCCGACGGAAATCTTCGACCGCAGGGCGGATGGAACCCTCAATGATGTTGTCGCCGAGGATGACGCACAGGCGATGTCCGGCGCCGAAGTGATGCGCGAGCCCGAGCGCTTCAGCGATGCCGCCTTCGCCTTCCTGGTAGGTGTAGTCGAGATGGATGTTGCCGAACTCTTTGCCGTTGGCAAGGAGGCGGAGGAAGTCCCCGGCGTTGCGTCCGCCGGTGACAATGAGGATCTCATCAATACCCGCGTCGACAAGCGTCTGGATCGGGTAATAGATCATCGGCTTGTCGTAGATCGGGAGCAGATGTTTGTTTGTGATCTTTGTTAAGGGAAAAAGCCGGCTTCCAGTACCGCCAGCTAAGACAACCCCTTTAATGGCCATTTTCGTTATGTTCCTTTTTTCGAGCCCCAGTGTGCTGTCAGTAAGCGGGTTTAGCGATGGCTCCCCAGTTCCAGCAGCCAGAGTTGTACTGACAGGGCTAACGTAGTGTCGACGCCACCCGGTCGCCGCCATGAGTTTAGCCGGATCTCTATCTACGATCTTCCCGCGTCAACAAGAGTTTCCAGTTTCGTCTGGCTGAGGTCGAAGGGCGTGGCGAGTTGCCTGCCCAGGATGCCCAGCCTAACTGTAAAAAAACTCCCTGTCTTGCGATTTACGATCTCCCCCTCACAACCAGTCAACGGACCCGATAGGACCCGGATGCGTCGACCCGGGGTCAGATCACACCATGTTTCAACCGCTGCAGACTTTTCCGCCATGATCCGAACAGTATCCATCTCTGCGTCCGTCACGGCCGCCATCTGCTCACCAAAACGCAGAAACCCAATTACAGCCGGTAACGTCACCAGCCGACCGGATACTGGCACGCTCCCTCGAACGAAGGTATAACCCTTAAATAAGGGCTGACGCACAACCTTCGTTCGGTCCGACAGGTACCGAACCTCCCGACTACAAGGGACATAAGCCTCAGCGCCGCGACCATTGATCACGGAGTATTCTACGCGCAACTCATGTCCGGGACGCACGAGCAGTACATTCCAACCTTCCAAAACTGTGCCTCCTCTGAACCATTCTTGGCGCCTTACCTGGGATCCGCTCGGCAATTTGAGTCTTGCGTAGCAGGGATTGGCGGGTTAGCCTTGGCGATGTAACATCGACGCCATCTCTGTCAGGGCAGCCATTTCGAAAGGTTTTCGATCCGCCAACGCTCGCAGGACATCCGCCAGTTAGTCTGCGTGATCTTGGCTGCCGAAGCCTCTCGATCCATCGCAAACAGCGCATCGATCCGCCGGACAAAGTCAACCGCTACATCGTCGAGCTTGATCACAATCACCGCGCCCACAAAGGACCTGCGAACATTCGCCCTACGACCGGCGCGCAAGGCGACGGTGCATCCTCAGGCGCAAAGAAAACTTCACGGGCAAACAGCAAGTCTGCCTTTGCGATCTGCTCCGCTACAACTTGCAGGCGGTCCGCGTCCACCTGCTCAAGGAAGACTTTCAGTAGCTCTGGCAATACAACTGCCCACAATTGGGGGCCAAGCAACAGGACTTCTTGCGACGGCAGACTATGCTCAGACGCATTGAACCGACGAAAACAATGCCCGTGCACACCGCACGCATCGCGCGCTCGTGCGAACCTAACGCTGGGGAAAAGAAATGATTTTCTAACAGATTTGTCGAGAACCTGAGCAAGATGGCCTAGCTGACCATGAGAGTGTCCTGCCAATTCCTCACCTTGTTGGTACTCACGTTCGCGCGTTAAAAGGTAGTTGGCAAATTGCAAGAACCGAGAATCTACCATTGCTGACTGACCGAAATCCTTAAGATACAAAACGTAAAGGAGGAAAACGCAAAAGCACTACCCGGCCTCCGGGACCCGGACCCTTTGGACCGAATCAGGGGTGGAGCTTCACTCGAAAGCGCGAGGTGGTGATTCGGCGACTCCGAGGAGGACGATTCGTGGTGGATAGAGCACAGGTACTTTTTGCGTCAGAGCAGAAAATCAGGCGGCAGCGGAACAATTAAACCGGATTTTCAAAAAGAAAACCGTCTATGGACGGACGTCAAGATATCAAAGCCGTCCGCTTGGCCTTGGTTGCTTTCATCACGAACGATCTCTAGCATTGACTTGTGGGGAATCTGGGAAGCGCTCGCAGGCCCAAGCCCGCAGGGATTGGTTTCAGGCGATTGCGGTGTGACTAAAGCTATGTACACACAATTTAGTGCTGTGCAGGCCGCAACAAATTATCAAAAGCTGCCGCCCGAGGCCACCCAGAGGCACTCGTCTATGTCAAATCATAAAATCTCGCACGTCCTAGTCGCCAAATAACCTTTTCAGGTCGCTGGCGACAACTCGTAATCCAAACTTAAAGAGCTTGAGTTTTGGTAATGGTAATACTAATACTCTAGCCCGGGATAGGGCTGAGGTCAATAGGGAAAAGCGGAAATCGAGCGCGAAACCATCGACAAAAAGACTGGTGCGCGCAGCCGAGAGATCGCGCTGGGAATCACGAGCCGTGCACCGCAAGAGGCCTCGCCGCAACGCGTGCTGGTTGTGAACTGCGGCCATTGGAGCATCGAAAGCGTTCATCACATAATCGACTGGAACTACGATGAGGATCACAGCCAAATCCGCACGGGCTTTGGCCCGGAAAATATCACGCGCCTGCGCCGCTTTGCCGTGGGCATCCTCAAATCATTTCAGAAACCCGCGCAATCCATCGCTGAGAGGATGCGCAACTTCACCTTCAGGACGCGTCTCGTCTTCGACTACTTGCGCATGACGAAAAACTCGATCCCCAGGGAGTTCGCCCGTTGAGAACAAATTTACCGTGGCCGGGGTGATTGGACCCTTGCTTTTAGTGCCGTTTTCGCGGGCGATTTTGGCGCGTTGTTCCTTGGTCATACAATTCTCCGTTTGAAATGGAAAAAGGCCCTCGTATTGGCGAGGGCCTTTTTTGGATTTTGTGAGACGCACGGAGCGCGTTATCTTGGCGTAAGCTACTTTATCTACAAAATTTGTCTTCTGGTACACTTTCTCAGTGGGCATCGCTCCGCTGGTTCTAGGCCTGTTTTTCTTCAGTTCGGTGCAAATGTTGGCTTTAGGCATAAAAGGCGAATATCTCGGCTCAATGCATACCTACGTGCAAAACCGTCCACTCGTGGTGGAGCGAGAACGGGTGAACTTTGAATTTCAACCAGTTTCCGCACATGCTGCATAAACTCCGTAGCGCCGTTCCCGGCAACCAATTGCTGCGCTACCTCCTGGTCGGCGTCTGGAACACTCTATTCGGCTATCTTTGCTTCGCCGGACTCACGGCGCTCTTGGCCAGCCGCATTCCAGAAAGCTACCTCGCCGCCAGCCTTCTTTCAAACTTCCTTAACATTTCGGTTTCCTTTCTGGGCTATAAGTGGTTCGTCTTTCGCACCCGCGGCAACTACCTGCGGGAATGGCTCCGCTGCCTGGGCGTCTATAGTGTTTCAATCGTCTTTTCGCTTTTGGCGCTCCCCGTCGTCGTTGTCCTCCTCCGTCGCCACACCGCTTTCGCCACGCAAGCTCCCTATATCGCTGGCGCGATCATCATCGGCTTAGGAGTGTTCTTTAGCTTCTTCGGGCACAAACGTTTTTCTTTCAGTACACGTCCCGGCATTTCCGGTTCACGGTAACGCCGAGGCGCGATGCTAAACTAAAGGAAAGTCAAATTCGGCGTAGTTGTCTTCCCCTGCTCCAACTGTGATAACTACGCGCATTTCAGCGTAACGGCCAATCTTGGGGAAAGGGCTGAGATGCTCTGGCACCACGACGCCGTCATCTTTCCCGGCGGCTTTTCCTACGGCGACAGATCGAAATCACCTCGCCGAGTTCCGCCCAGCCCCAAACGCTTTGCCGATGCGCCGTCTGCGGTCGCCAAAGTTCATGGATTGATCCCTTCCCAATCGGCCCGGCGTTCAAAAAAATACGTTTTTAGATGATCGCTAACATTGCATAGGGCGACGCAGTGGGGCGGGGCGAAATGTTTAAGTTTTTCGGCGCGGAGACCGTGCTCGATGGCGTTGCGGGCGGATTTCTCCTCCCCTTCCGGGGTGATTGGACCCTTGCTTTTGGCGCGTTGTTCCTTGGTCATACAATTCTCCTTTTGAAATGGAAAAAGGCCATCGTATTGCCGAGGGCCTTTTTCGGATTTTGTGACACGCACGGAGCGCGTTATCTAGTTTTGTTATAGCAGGCGGAGGGGCGAAAACGAACTTTACCGTTTTTTATGTAGTTGTATATTGTTGCAACTGGTGGAGTTACAAAATATTGTAGATCTTTGAAAATGTGCGATGAACGAAACCGGACGATAAGGCCGCGGTTATGGGGATTGTCTCTGTGACAGAGTTCGGCGAGGACGCCCACTGGACGGGCAAACGGACGGGGCTTGGTCTTTACAGCGTATTGATAGATTATGGGGGAGTGGATTGTTCTCCGAAAAGCGTGGAAAGAGTGAGCCTAAAAGACCACTTTCCACTCGTGAACGTGTTCGCTGAACTCGGAAGTTCGAATGATTTGGGATTGTTTGTCGTCGCTTGTGAGTTATTTGTTTGACAGGTGGAGAAGTATTCTGCTCTTCAATATGAGATCCGCGTTTCCATTTTTATTCAGCCTATTTGTCACGCTTTCGGCGCAGGATGCGCGGATTGGTGAGCGCCGCGGCGCGAAAACTCGGCACAGCCGTTTCTTCGTGCTGGAATACTGGGAGGCGGCCGTGGATGTGCCATACGGTACTCGCCTCCTTTTGAACCGCGATTTTGCTATTGATCTGAGTCGCCCCGTCGGGCGGATCTTCCTGCCCGTTTTGACCGGAAGTGATTGCGCCTCAACGATTTACCTCTTTTTGCCCTGTCTTATGTAGTCATGTAAGTGTTCTTTATACGCTTTACAAAAT
>Ga0209086_10001540_pt1 | contig 18690 bp, 9 predicted proteins | sample M_130207_XF_Meta_FD_187312 | JGI IMG/M metagenome (GOLD analysis project Ga0209086, IMG submission 187312) | Freshwater microbial communities from Lake Montjoie, Canada to study carbon cycling - M_130207_XF_MetaG (SPAdes) (version 2) | ecosystem: Environmental > Aquatic > Freshwater > Lake... | reverse complement strand
GACCAACACGCGAATCTGCCCTGATCTAAAGCCTTCGAGTGCTGCACGACGGGCCTTCTTAGAGAGCCCGGCATGCTCTAACGCTATCGACACATCAGGAAAGCGGTCTTGCAGTGCTTGGCAAAGCACCTCTGCCTCGTCACGCCGCTCATGGAACATCAGAGTCTTCTTTGTATCTGATCCGTTCGCGATCGACTCCATTATTTCAAGTGCGATTCTCGCCCTCTCGTCTGCACGGTAAAGCAGATCCTTGCGCGCAGAGGTCGCACCAATGTATGCACCAATTTTGTCTAGTTTCTCCCCATTGCCACGCGTGCCTCGTTTGGCCCCCCAGGCCGTTTCAGGCCGGATGCCCATCTCTCGCAATTCGTCAGCCAAATCGTCTACTAATCGCGACTTCTTCTCATATTCAGTTCGCTCGACGTCAGTCAATGAGATTCCGTGGTGGTGAACCGTGTAGTCAGGGAGCCAACCAACCTCTCTAGCCTGTTTAAGGTCGAAGCGAAAAACTATGGGGCCGAGAATTTGTCCAACGATCTGTTCGTCAAAAGTTAGAGGCTCCCCATCATCATCAAACTCATCTCGATCGGGTGTTGCCGAGAGACCCATGCGAGCTACGGCCTGGGTCCTTAGCACCTTCGAGTGACTTCTGGCTCCAGCGCGGTGGCACTCGTCAACGATTAGAAACAACGGCTGCGCGGCGATTGCCATCTCCGGAAGTCGCTTTGAAGCCGTATTAATAACTGCCACAACTACGCGGTGTTTCTCAAATGAGCCTTTACCGCCGGCCCCGATAATCCCGACCTGCGTCTCAGGGATATCCGTGTGCCGAACTATCGAGTCAACCCACTGTTGAGCAAGCGCAATGGTAGGAACGACAATCGCAATTTTGAGGTCAGGGACGCTCTCAGAGACTCTCGCTATTGCTGTCAATGCTAAGAGGGTCTTGCCTCCCCCGGTGAAGACCTCAAGTGTTCCAAAGTTAGGCCTACCATTTGCACCAGCAAGCCACGCTGCCACGGCATCTTCTTGCCACGGCGCGAGCGTAAAACTATGTGTGGCAACTGTGTTCAACAAATCATTTCCCTTATTCGAGCCTTCCATCATTACTCAACAAATCTTGCCGGCGGGCCTGAAACACCATTCGCCCGCGCACTCGTTCGGCGTCTACTTCCACTCAATGAGGACGACCTTCACACAACAGTTCACTCGGTCCGCACATAGGTAATGCCGAATGCCTTCACCTGTCGGTACTCTTGGCGCCGGAAGGCCAAATCAAACGCATCGCCAGCAAAAAACTGAAAGATATCGAGTCCTCTGCCGAGCACGATTCTCCAACCGGTGTCGGTAACTATCGACCGGTCGTGCGCCTCGTTGTCGAACACCACTGTGAGATTTACATCGCCTGCAGCGGCGCCCGCTCGCACCTTCGCTAGTAGCTCCGACTGTTTGATAGCGAGTTCTTCACTCTCGGGCTCCAGGCAAGTAACGAGTTTCACTAGGACCTCTTCGGCTGGGTCCTTGCCAACCGCAATCTCCTCAATCAACTCCATCAAGTTGCGCGCTTGATGGAACTTGCGGATGTAGGGGTCCGTGATCGTGATCTCGGTTGCAGCTCGCAAATAAGGGGCAAAAAGTAGGTTAAATGACACCCCTCGCTGGTTCTCTTGAAAATCTTTATGCCCCTCAAATAGTTTTACGGGCTCGGCAGCCACCGGAGAGACTGGCGCATCGGCCGGGGACTGAGCCTTCGCGGAATCGAGGTCGTCGGCTTCCCCACTGAGATCGGGTGCAACCTGGTGGTAGTACGCAGGGTACTCCTGCTCCTCAAGCGTCGTCACCCCAATCCACGTCTTGGCGTTGTCGAAGTATCCAAACTTAACTTCGGCCATTGTTGAATCGATGCGTAGTATCTGATCCTTAACGCGCTTGCGGCCTTCGATGGAAAAACGCAGTAATTCTTCAATCTCTTCCGGATTTGCACTTCCCTCAGGGTAGATAATCTTCATGAGGCCCGAGAACGTCTTGTGGATTGCATCTAGGTCCCGAGTGGCGATATCCGATGACAGCGTAAAGTGCTGGGCGTAGCGATCAGAGAAATCCGTCGGCCTCATCGACTTGAGCACCTCAGCTATGTAGTCAACGACGAAGCCATAGCCCTCGGAGAACATCTCGCTTCGGATCGTCTCGACCTCCCACCCAGGGATGTAATGGTGAAGGCGATCCAGAAATGCAGAGTCGTGATATGTCTCGGGGAGTTCATCGAAGAGATCCGAGTGCTTCAGCATGTAGGGAACTGTGTGCGATGTGTTGCCTACAAAGACCATTGAGGCCTCTGCTCCCAGAGTCTCAACCCCGCGGGAGAACGTTTTATTAGCCAAATAATTCTTCATGATGTCTACGAGGGAGCGATCAACTCGCTTCTTTTTGCCAGCGAACTCGTCGAAGGCGACAACATCCCAATAACCAACTAACCCGATTCTTCCATTCGCATTATTGACGAACAGTTTTGGAACCGTCACTTCACCGCCAGAGATCAGCATGCCGTGAGGCGAGAACTCGGAGAAAATGTGTGACTTTCCCGTGCCCTTCGGTCCGAGTTCAACGAGGTTGTAGTTGCGCTCAACGAAAGGAATTAACCGGACGAGTTGAATGAGCTTGGCCCGACGACCAAACAACTCAGGGTTGAATCCAATTGACTGGATAAGTAGATCTATCCATTCATCGGTAGTGAATGCTCTCCGGGCCGCGAGGTATTGGTCGAAGTCAAAGTTCGAGAGCTGGATCGGCTTGATCGAGCCGAGAATCCATGGGACAACATGTGCACTGTCGCTGTGAAAGTACTCGATGTCACAGATACACCACACGCCGCCAACGAGCAGCTTCGGATGGGCTGTCACCGTACTGGAATCGACAAGAACCTGCTTTATACCAAGGTTCGAAAACTCAGCCTCATAACAGTCGCTCTTCTCATTCAGAGAAACCTTGACCCTGTCAATTATTTTGTAACGACCGCGTTCTTTAATGGTTGATTTCACTAGTTCGGACTGGTTTCGCTGCACGTAGTGGTCCGCGAGAATCTTGCGCACAGACTCAATGCCAGCGCGGATCGTGGCCTCGTCATCAGAGGCTGCATACTGGCCGAGCAGATACTCCAATACATAGGAGGGAACGATTGCGTTGCCCTTGACTGCCTTTACTAAATCTTTCCGGACAACAAGACCTGCGAAGTGCTGATTGATCTTCTTATCAAGGGCAGTTTGATCGGGAGTCTGATCGATCGTCCCACCCTCGGAGATCTCCTCTGGAAAATCATCATTAACCACTTGCTGATCAGAGTCGTTAGCCATCTCAGCCTCCTCAGAAGTCGAAGTCTGTTGTGAAAGAACGCTTGAGTGTGTAGATCGCCTTCTCGAAGGTACGCCATTGATTCGTATTGGGAATGCGCTCTTCAAGACGGAACTCAACAGCACGGTTGTTGTATGAGTCTGCTGCGTTGTTGAGCAACAACTGTACATTTTGGTAGCGGTCGCGTTGCTCGGATGAGGCTGAGTCAAAGGTCAGCAGCGGCTGGGGGTCATTGGAGATCAACGTCTGCTCAACGTAGAGCCCGGCACGCAGCACGCGCGCCTGAACTTTGTCGGAGACTGGATCCGCCTGGAACAGTTTCACCACGATCTGCCCAGTTGTGATCTTGTCCGTGTCCGGCAGAATCTGGACGTTTACGAGGCGAGTGTCGCTTTTGCGTTTCTTGTTGATTACGAGCACCGGCACCACAATCTCTTGAAGCGTTGCTCCGCCGTGAACGAACCGAGAGCCGCCACCCGCCAACTTAATCCGGTTGATCGACTTAGGTATCTGAACCTCAACATCTCCCTCTATACCGAGCTGTGCTGAGCTGAACATGGTGAATGATGGGTTCACTTTGAGACCGTGGCCGAGGACATAGCGACGGTTCGTTACCAGAATGTTGTCACCCTCAGGTTTCTCAGAGAGGAAGAACTGAGCAGGCAACTCTTCATCTTGGAACAAGAACCCATGATCTGCGGTCACAAATATATTCGAGGCGTTCGCACTCGTTGCCTTCTTGACAAGATCAATGAGGTCACTGAGCGTGTCTTCTGCGGCCTCGAATACCTGTCGTTCCGTTCCGAGCTTGTCCCCGATCGCGTCTATTCGGTTGTGATAGAGGTAAAGGACTTGGTTGCTCTTGAAGAGATCACGACGCTCGTCGTAGTTCAGCGCCTTGAAGTCCTCTGCCTGCATCGCAATGCCGCCTACCGACTCTAGAATCTTCGCACGCGACGCTGTGCCGTTGGTCGGCTGGTCATCGGCAAGAACTGTCTTTCCATCGGCCGAGAATTTGAGTTTACGGTGCGGGAGTAGTGCTGCCATTCCAAGTTGCGTGTAACTCGGCAACACTCCAACCATGGCCTCAAGATCGGCTTCGTAGCGATCTTCCTGACGGATACGGGATCCCAGTTCCTCAGCGACCTCGTAGCGCATGGCATCGGAGATGATGACCACTGCCTTCTTGTCATCGAGGACGATTTTCGCTATGTAATCGTTGTAGAACGATCGCTGCGAACGGATCGTGGAGCCGGCCCATTTCTCGGCTTCGTCAACCTGCTTCTGCCACGCGTTTCCTAGCTCATATACGAACTTGTTCGTGTAGTGCTTCTCGACCAATTCACTTAACGCCTCTAGGGGGTGCGGGCCCTCGAAGGTCCGGCGGGCATGGGTGAACTGTCGGTAGAGCTGGTCGATACGGAACCATCGCGTTCGGTAGCTCTCAAATGCCTCGTCAAACGACGCAAAGGAGAAGTCGATTGCGCTGATCTCGGAGAGTAACTCCGCAGCCGCGCCAATCGCCGTATAAAGCTTTCGGAAGCCGTCGATCCATGGGCTGCTCTGTCGAGTACTCACAACCTCTGCGACCTCGCGAGCGGTCACCGCCTGCTCAATTACTGCACGAGCGAGGTCCGCAATGATCTTGCGGTCAGTCTCCTCGAACAGGTCTACCGCTAACAGATCCCGGAAGCTTGCTCCAGCGATCCTCTCCTTGTAGTCAAGATCATCAGACGCACGTTTCGCCAGAGTCGCGAGCGCTTCCTGGCTGCGGGGGTCGTAGCGGAAACTGGCGAAGTCCAATTGGATATTCCGAAGTCGGTCGGGGCGGTCGGGTTCGAAGCCTTCAATTGCGCGGCTGAAGATCCAGAGAATGAAGTCTTCTATTGTTGGCGATGGGGATTCATACTCGTAGATCGAAGCGACACCTCGCCAGTAGAAGTCATCGAGACCGAAATCGACGAGGGAGGCGAACTTCGCTCTATTCCCTGATGCGTTCTCGATAAACAGTGTGCGGGAGAGCTCTTGGAGGCTGTGACCCTTCTGGCCGAGGACTACAGCCGACATCTTGGCGCGAAGGCGGGCAGGAGTGTCTTCGGGATTTAGCATCTCCTTGAGAGCCTCAACTCGCTTGCCGGCGTTGAAGAACTTCCTGTGGGCCTCAACCACCTCCGCTATCCCATCGGCGGTTAATCCAAGACCTCGCGCTACTAGCGAACTCCGGTCGGCAGTGAAGACGCCATAGGCGTACTCCAAATCAAGCAACCAGTTCCCAATACCTGCAGGCACCGGACCATCGCGATAAACGAGGAACTTATCCTCGGGCTGGGTGTGCAGCAGACGATTCCTGATTCCATACTCGTTGTTAGCGACGCGGATTACCTCAATACCGAGCAGGTCAAGAGAGTCAATGTCAGAGGCGTACTCACCCTCTACGTCATGCCAGAACACGACGCGGTGGTCAGTGAACCGCTGCTCCAAGTGCGGCTTGATTGCTGATAGCTCGCTCATTCGCTCCCCTCCAAACCAGGAATCTTCTTCAGCGCCGAACCAAACTTCGGATAGTTGACCTTCACCCCATCATCAAGATCAATCACAATGCTCTGAGCAGCCAACGGATAGAGCACTTCATGCTCATACTCATCAATCTCTAACAACACCTTGCGCAACCGATCGGCTTCCTTCGCATCATTCGAACCCACCGCGTTCTCCAGGCTCGCCCGAAGTTTCGACTGAAACTCGCGCAGATAGTCATTAAGCACAGTCGATACGGTCGACGGCGTATAACGATGTAGATAGATCAACGCGTTGAATGAGCCCTTAGGGCTCGAGAAGAGCCAATAGATAGGACGTTTCTTATAGCGCTGCACATGATCTTTATAGAAAGACTTCACGAAGTAATCGCGAAAGTCCTTGACACCCAGCGACTCGGTTACGAACCGCAGGTTCTCCTCAAAGTGCTGCTCGCCAAACGCGGCCCGGAGGAACTCGCGGAACCGAGCGACGATGTCATCTTCGAACCAGTCGCCGTCCACAATAGGGATCACATTGTCGGCGTCCGGCATGAACGTCGGAACCGGCACCTTCGCTAGATAGTCCTGCAACGTCGAACCCTGATCCGCGAGGATCAACCCTGGCTCGTCAAGGCTGTAGCGGCCAAACATGCAGCCAACCGCGTACGATATGAACTCCTTGGCGAATTCTTCGTTCCAATCAGCCACCTCCGGAGCTGGAAACGGCTCTCGCTCCGGACATGGGACGCTCCAGTCCGCTGACACGACTGAGTCGATCGCCGTCAGCGACCTCGTAATCAAGTCGCTCTGCGACATCGCGTGCTTACGTTGCTGCTTCGAGAAGTCGCTCAGAAACGAATTCTGAATACCATCGAGGATAGCGATGCAAGCTACGAATCTCGGGCTCGTCTCCCGGCTGATGTGACGTTCAACAATGAGCCGGTAGCACTCTTTGGCCATCGGATTGAGCAGCCCCACGGAGTTGGATTCAAGGGTGGGCAGCGAAAGAACGTTGCCGACAACCGTGTTCATAGTCGGGTTGATGGCCTCAAGGAGTCTCGCGGCAGCAGTCGAGTTGAGGGCCCCTAGGTACGACCAAGACTCATCATCCCTCGCGCTGACAATCGTGGGGCTGCCAGAACTGAACAGGTCCCCTGCGTTGCGAAGGCGGAATGAACCTGCGACAGATCCGACGAGAGTCCATGTGATTCCCAATTGAGCCATCTCTCCAACCTTGGGCATTCCACCGTGCGCTGCGTAGTCGAGCTGAGCGCCGGCGGACCAGTCGGCAACCTCTCCGTCGTTGCCGTAGAACGCGGATCGAGTGCCCCCGTTGTGGAGGAACCTCCACTTGCTCGCTGACGCCCCAACCTCCCACCAGTTACGCACGTAGCGAGCATTGTCGTGGGTCTTGAGGCGCCCGGCCGAACGGAATCGCTCCCCAAGATTCTGGCGGGTGAAGACCATCCGTTCCTCGAGGTCGTAGGCAATCGGTGCCCCTGGGACGAGTTCAAAGTGAGACGACGGGACGCGAAATGTGCGGCCGACCCCGGTCCTAAGCCCGGTCAGGAAATCAGATTCTTTGCCCGCCCCAGCGGAGGATGAAGTCAGGTCAACGTAAAGGCCAGGATGCTCCGCCACACAACCAGCGTGCAGAACGAACGCGCACGTCGAAACAACCGATCCACCAATCGTGAAAAATGCGCCTGTCCCGAGGTGCACCAGGGAATTGATGGACGACGTCGCTAGCAGCCGGGAACGCAACTTCTCAAACGACGTGAGGTACATCCATGACTGCATGGTGATCATAGCCACGCGGCCATCCGGCGCCGCCAGTGCAAGGCTCCGCTCAATGAACATAGCGAACAGGTCGGACCACGAAGCCGCGTATTGTTCTTTGCCAAACAACACAAGCGCTGATCCCATGTTGCTGCCACCCATGTAGGGCGGGTTTGCTACGACCACCGCATATCCCGGCAGCAGATATTCGGCCTGTCGAACCACACGATGAGTTCGCTCAAGGGTCTCGGCTTTGAGCATGTCGCCGCCGTCTTCGAGTGTCTCTAGGTGGCGTGAAAGTCGAACCGTTGTCTCGGGATTGGGCTGGATCAGCGAGCCGAAGGTGTCAGCATGCTGGAACTGGTTCCAGAAATCGATCTCATCGTGCCGGTCGCCGTTCTTCGTCAGAAGGAACTCAAGTTCGGCAGGCGCGAACGAGATTGGGTCGATCACGCAGATGTTCGGCTCGATCTGCTTGCTGAAGAAAGTCCGCTGCTTCGCACGCGCCTTCATCGTCAACGCGAACGCCGCAAGCGACCCAGCACGCTGATCGATCTCAGTACCATAAAGATTTTGGCTAAGGATCAGCCCAGGAATATCAGAAGGCGCATACCCATCCTCCTCATAGATCGCATAAAGCAGATCAAACGCATAAGTGAGCATGTGGCCTGAGCCACACGCCGGATCGATGATCTTGAGTTCTTCAGGCTTTGCGATCTTGAGAAAATCTGTCTCCTCGTCAACCGGAGCAATGTAATAATCCATCTGGTCAACAAGACTCGATGTCGGCCGGTTGAGCATCCACAATCGTCCAAGCGAGTTCTCAACTAGATAACGAACTATCCAATCCGGAGTAAACAACTGGGTAGCAGCCGGAATCTCATTGGCGCCAGCCTTCTTGTTCTTCTTGAACCCAGCGAAAACCTCGTCTTTTCGCTCCGATATATAGAACTGATACAACCAGCCAATCACCTCAACGTCTTTGCAGACATCCTTGGTCAACACCTTGACCAAACGGTCAATAACCGAACCATCAGCTAGCAGGTTCGCTGGGGTAAGTAACTCAGTCAAATTGCCCTCAGGCGCGAATATGAATGGCATCGAACTATTCCAATAACGGCAATACTCGGCTAACAGCAGCGCATAAGCCTCGCCTTGTGGGTCACTACTCCCGCGCGTCCCGTCGAGCAAGCCCACAACTTCCGTGCGCGTCGCCTGCCTTACAACGTCAGCGTCGATTACACCACGCTTCGCGGCAGCAAGAATCTCAGGCTGACCAGCCTCGACACCAGCCTGGGGTGAGACGACACCGCTATCGGTGTAACCATTAGCGTCCATGAACCGCAGAGCAACGAAGCGGTTAAACCATGTATATGCGGCCTGATCGGCCACCTCCGCGCGACCCTTAGCGCCACCACCAGCCGCATCGACCGCTTGCTCTAGAGCAGCAACAGCGCGCGACTGTTCAACACGCTCGATCGATCCCGGTGCCAACACCGCAGCAATACGCGCAGTAACCTCGCTAATCAGAGCGGTGCGCGCCCACATCGCGAAAGTCTTCAACGGTGCAGTCTCCATCAGAGGGAAATCCGCTTTCCATCATCCAGAGTCTCAACGAGCGCACTTCGAAAAGCAGCTATTTGCCTATCCCTCGGCTGAGTACGTAGCGGGCGGGGCTTGATGGCTGAAAGCTCGCTCATTCGCTCCCCTCCAAACCTGGGATCTTCTTAAGTGCCGAACCAAACTTCGGATAGTTGACCTTCACACCATCATCAAGATCAATCACAATGCTCTGCGCAGCTAACGGATAGAGCACTTCATGCTCATACTCATCAATCTCTAACAACACCTTGCGCAAACGATCAGCTTCCTTCGCATCATTCGAACCCACCGCGTTCTCAAGGCTCGCTCGAAGTTTCGACTGAAACTCGCGCAGATAGTCATTAAGCATCGTCGAGACGGTTGATGCCGTATAGCGATGTAGATAGATCAACGCGTTGAATGAGCCCTTAGGGCTCGAGAAGAGCCAATAGATAGGGCGCTTCTTATAGCGCTGCACATGATCCTTATAGAAAGACTTCACGAAGTAGTCGCGCAGGTCCTTTACACCCAGCGACTCGGTTACAAACCGGAGGTTCTCCTCGAAATGCTTCTCTCCGAAAGCGGCCCGAAGAAACTGACGGAACCGAGCAACGATGTCATCCTCGAACCAATCACCATCCACAATCGGGAGGACATTGTCCGCATCCGGTGTGAACGTAGGTGACCGAACCTTCGCGAGGTACTCCTGCAACGTAGAGCCCTGATCTGCGAGGATCAACCCAGGCTCATCAAGACTGTAACGACCAAACATGCAACCAACCGCGTAGGACACGAGATCCTCGGCTAGTCCTTCGGCTGAAAAGTTCCTCCTCGCGACCGAAATGTCCGCCTGGTCAACGGTTGCTGCTATTCCGGATTGCTCAATGATCTGTTGCGTCCAAAACAGGTCATTGTCTCGCTCAAGGGATTCGATCTCGACGATCCTCGCCCCACTTAGGCTTCGAATATTGCCGACCCTGTCCTCCAACGAACCCGAAGACGCTCGGCCCCAAACTCCGCTCCGGAAGGCGTGGGCTATCTCTTCCTCTTCGCAAGCTTCGCGCGATAGATCCACGAGCCTCTTTACGCATTCCTCATTTGCACCACCCGCGACTAGCAGTGGCAACTTCTGAACATCACCGATTTGATAATTAAGCGTCGGCGCTATTACATCGAGGCCCTTCCTAACCAAGCTGCTGTTGAGATAGCCAAGCAGTGCGAGCATCTGAGTCTCGCTCGTTGGGAATGCGGACATACCGGCAACATCAAAAATATACCCAGATGGCAACGAACGGAACCTCGCTCCACCGCTTCCGATATTGGACCATGTCACCGATGGCTTGAAATAGCAGTCGGGATTCTTAGCAACAAATCCCCAACTTCCATTCAAATAGGGGTATTTCGAGACAATGTTATCCTTGATTTCCCTGCCGTCGCTTTCCCAGTTCACCACAAAATTTTGATTCCCATACCACGGGCTCGGCGTGCCCCCTTTGTTGTAAGGGAACCATCGCTTGCCAGAAGCTTGCGCCTCTTCGCCATCATTAACGTCGACAGCAATCCGCGTCAATGACACTTCAAACCACTGACGCAAGAAGCGTTTGTTGTCGGTGGTTGCAAGCCCTTGTTTTACATTGACGCCATCACCGATCGTCGGGACAATTTTGTATAGCGCAAGCAATGGGCTGGGCATGTCGAAAATGAATGCGCCGCCGGGAACCCGGTCGAAACTCGATAGGTCAACCGTAAAAACGGTTTGGCCTGCGGGAGGAAGGTTGCCGAGTCGATCCTCTTCGATGACCTCTTTGGGAACGCGAAAGAATATTGAATCGGCGTTATCGCCGCCTCGTTCCAGTATTGATGCTGCCGTGTTCAAGCGAACGCCGAAGGCTGCCTTATCAATGCAAGCAGAGAGGCGCAGGCGAGCGTCGCGCACAATTTGGATTCTCATGTCCTCGTAGGCGGAGTTGAAGAGCCAGGATTCGCTCACGACAAGCGCTGCAAGGCCGCGAAGAGCGACCATCTCAAGGGCGCGTTCAATAAACATCGTGCAGAGGTCGCTCTTGGTAACCGGGAAATTCGTTTCTGCGAAGTTTCTGAGGTCATCGTTCATGTTTCGCTTACCCATGTAGGGCGGATTCGCTACGACCACCGAGTATCCCGTCAGAAGATACTCGGCTTGTGACACCACACGGCGGGCTCGGGCGATCGCTTCAGCTTTAAGCATGTCTCCGCCGTCATCTAGCTTCTCCAAGTGCGCCCCGAGCCGAGCGGTCATGTCGGAATCGGGTCGAGTCAGTGAGCCCCGCGTGTCCGCCTCGGCGAACTGGTGCCAGAAATCGATCTCCTCGTGGCGGTCGCCATCCTTCTTGATAAGGAATTCGATCTCATCAGGAGCGAAAGAAATCGGTTCGATCACGCAGATATTCGGCTCGACCTGTTTAGAAAAAAACGTCCGCTGCTTCCCGCGCGCTTTCATCGTCAACGCGAACGCTGCAAGGGACCCAGCGCGCTGGTCGATCTCCGTGCCATAAAGATTGTTCATGAGAATCAGCCCAGGGATATCAGAAGGCGCATAGCCCTCCTCCTCGTAGATCGCGTAGAGGAGATCAAACGCATAGGTCAGCATGTGGCCTGAGCCACACGCAGGATCGATGATCTTGAGTTCTTCGGGCTTAGTGATCTTGAGGAAGTCAGCTTCTTGGTCAACCGGAGCAATGTAATAGTCCATCTGGTTGACGAGACTCGATGTCGGGCGGTTGAGCATCCAGAGCCTGCCAAGCGAGTTCTCGACTAGATAGCGCACTATCCAATCCGGAGTGAAGATTTGCGTTACGGCCGGGATCTCATTGGCACCAGCCTTCTTGTTCTTCTTAAACCCAGCGAAGACCTCATCCATCCGCTCCGAGATATAGAACTGATACAGCCACCCGATGACCTCAACGTCTTTGCAGACGTCCTTGGTCAACACCTTTCCTAAGCGGTCAATAACCGAATCATCAGCAAGCAGATTCGCGGGGGTAAGTAACTCCGTGAAATTGCCCTCAGGCGCGAACATGAACGGCATAGAACTATTCCAATAACGGCAATACTCCGCTAACAGCAGCGCGTACGCCTCGCCCTGCGGATCGTTACTGCCACGAGTTCCGTCGAGCAAGCCCACAACTGCGGTGCGTGTCGCCTGCCTTACAACGTCAGCATCAATGACTCCATTCTTCGCTGCAGCAAGAATCTCAGGTTGCCCAGCCTCGACACGAGACGGGGGCGAGACGACACCGATACCGGTAAAACCATTCGCGTCCATGAACCGCAGAGCAACAAAGCGGTTAAACCATGTATATGCCCCCTGATCGGCCACCTCAGAGCGACCGGCAACGCCACCACCAGCCGCATCAACCGCTTGCTCCAGAGCAGCAACAGCGCGCGGTTTCTCGACACGCTCAGTCGATCCCGGTGCCAACACCGCAGCAATACGAGCAGTGACCTCGCTAATTAGATCGGTGCGCGCCCGTATAGCGAATGACTCCAGCGGTGCAGTCTCCATCAGAGGGAAATCCGCTTTCCATCATCAAGAGTCTCAACGAGCGCACTTCGAAAGGCAGCTAGGTACCTGTCAACATCTTCTGGGGTTTCGAGTATGCCTGCGGCCCCTGGCACCGCGATCGTCTTAACCGAGACCGTTTGCTTCTGGGCTGGAGCGTCTTTCCCCACTTGCGAAGATTGGAGATCGTCAAGAATCTGTGGATAGTCGTTCGTCTCGAAGTTAGATTCGATCTGAAGGATGAGCGGGATCTGCCCCTCGGAAGCGAGACGAGCCACGATTGAGTCGATTCGCTTTCCTACAATCTCCTGGGCTCCGGGCGTGGCCTTCGCATAATCTGCGGAGCCGAGCAGTTGGGCCTTACGCTCCTCGATAGCAGATGTCACGATTGTGCGTTTGACATTGACGATGATCTCTATCTTGCTTGACAGATCGTCGGCCGCCTGCTTCAGCTGCGCCATCTTGTTGCCGCGAAATGCGCTCGCATCGGCTAGCGCTGCTTTGACGATTCCCTCGCTTCCGTCTGGCAGATAACCAATGTTGCTTAAGTTGGAGGCTAGAAGCGCTGATGCCTCATCGTAGATCGAGCGCTGCGCTCCGCTCAGGAACGAGTTGATCGGGTCGATCAGATTCTCTTTAGCGTCTAGCAGGTCATCGCCAAGGTTGAATTCACTCAGATACCAATCATCTGTCTTGCCTACCACCTGCTCCAAGAGCACAATGGCACCGCTGAGCTGCTCCACGAATGGATACTTCGATCCGTTGACCGTTGCCTTGAGCTCATCAAGCTTGCCCTTGAGTTTGTCGCCACCGTGGCGCGCTAGCTCAAGCGGGTCTTTCGGTGCGCCGACTTCGTCGAAGAAGTCGGTACAGAACTTGCGAAAGTTTGCGACCTTGCCTTCGTCAAAGGTCTTCTGTGGGGCAACGATTGTGTGAGCATGCTTCTGTGTATTACGAAGGATGCCGGCGACCTCACTGCGCTTGAGCGTGCTCCCGTCCACAGTTAAGGTCACCTTAGAGGCGCCAATTAACGATGCGACGATCACTTCGATCGCCGGGAGATCCCAGCCGTAGGGCTTGGACTGGAATGCATCGACGATGGCCTTCATCGTCACCTGGTCACCTAATGTTTCCCTGCGAATGATGAAGGACATCACCTCATCTGCGGCAGGCATGACTTTCAGCAACGCGTCTCCGCTGAAGAGCCCACCTTCATTTTTGGCTGCATCAGCTACTTGCTGCTCGCTATAAGAGACACCGCCGAGCAAATTAAGTTGGGTGTAGGTGCGGTTTATCAGTTCGTTGAATCCCTCTGTGACGCGTCCGAGGGCATCCTGCGACGACGACATGATGTCGGCAGCATTGATGACGAGGAGTGCAGCCCCTACTGAGGCCTGGATACGTTGAATGAGTTCTTTCTCGCGCTCGCGGTTCTGCGATGCCTTGGAGTGGAGAATCTGCTGCTCGATCGTCGTCAGAGCCGAAGTCTGCTTAAGTCTTGTGTACTTGTCGGTCTTTAAGAGAAGACGTAGATCCGAGAGCACCCTCTCATCGGGCTCGAGAATAACTCTAAGTTCATCTTTGCCAAAGCTGTGCATTCGAATATCCTCTAGGGTGAAGGGATATTCCGGGGTGATGAAGTGGACCGAGAGTTCCTTCTGAGGGCCGTGTACTAGATCGTCGAGCTTGAAGCCAAACGCGAAGTCCTGCCCATTCTTCACATAGCGGATCTTGTTGGTTTTAATGACATCGCCCGACAGTATTTTGAAGAGACGGGTGCTCACCTCGGAGGCGTCGATGACGACATTCTTGATCTCCTCCTCAATGACCTTCTCCTCGTTGCTGAGGTACTCGTAAGTCATGCCATTGCGCTGGATATAGGTCTGCGTCTCAAGGAGCGTCAAAGCCTCCTTAACCGCCTCTGTTAGAGCAGGGAGGTCGAGTCCGAAGCGGTCGTAGACGAGCACCGTGAGGTTGCGCGCCGTAGATTGAAAGCTCTCGACATACTTGACAAGAAACAGCACTTTTAATACGCGGATCGCGAGCGGATTCTGAAGGTGGTGTTCGGCGACGTCGATTGATCTTTGAGCGGCAGACTTCAGGGAGGAACGGATGCCAGCAAACATATGGTCAAAGGTCGCAAGAGTGCCGAGTTCGACGACTCCGATGTCCTTGACAACCTGCTGCACAACTCCGATCATCGAGCGCTCACCGACCGAGCTGTTCCTACCCTCGAAGACGTTGTGGTCGGAGATTCCTTCAATCGCTGCTTGGAATAGCGGGAACTGATAACTGATGAATGGGTAGGTACCTACGAAGTGGTCCTCATCGCTGTAGTTGCGGTAGGTCTTAGCTCCATCTACGAAGCTAAAGAGAGTGCCGAAGTTTGCTGACTCCTCGGCGTATAACTCCTTGAGCGATGTTTCACCAGTGGCGTTCTTCTCCAGCAGGCGCTTGCGAATTACCTCCTCCACATCGGCACTGGTGAGTTTCACGCGGCATTTGAACCGGGCCTGGATCTTGGAGAAGTCGCTGCCCTGCTCCTTGGTACTGTCGCCAATAACCTTCTCTATATCTTCTTGCGAGGTAACGAAAACCCATGCCCGACCAGAGCAACTGATGCTGAGGCTCTCGGCGATCGTCTGGAGGTCAAGCATCAATTTTGTGTTCGAGCCGATGAACTGGCCGACCTCATCCACGAAGAAGTTGAGGCGGTAACCATCGGGCTGCTTACCGAGCCACGTCTTGACCTCCTTTGCGAAGCTTTCGATCGAGACCGAATAGGTCGCCAGGTAGTAGGCAAGGATGTCGGAGCCTTTGCTCTCGTCGATCCCCGATACCCGAGCGTACGCCTCATTGACCTGCTTGTGAACGCTCGGGAGGTTGATCGGTCGGCGCTCGACCCACTCACGCCCAGAGAGGGATTTGAACGCGATCTTGAAATCCTCGAGAAGTCCATCCTCATCAAGTTGCCGTTCAAAGCGGGCGATATGCCCCTGGTCGCCAAAGTAGCCCCTGCATTCGTCGAAAACCTTGACGAACACTTTGAGCAAGACATCACTCTGGTCCTTAGCAATCAGGTTGGCCTTCTGGTCAATGTTGAACAACAGACTCTTGGCTCGAATGTTCTCAGCCTTCTTCAGCAGCGCTGGCAGAAACGCTCCCTCGGACTTGGAGCGGAAGCTCTCGGCAACCTGCGAGCGATCGAAGGCTTGTCCCTCGACATCGCCTAGTAGATGGGCGAGCATTTTCAACAAGTGAGACTTACCGGAGCCGTAGTAACCAGAGATCCACACGCCATTGGCGTTGGTGTAGTTGGTGTACTCCTCTAGCAGAGTTTCAACACCTTTGGATACCTCATTGGTGAGGACATACTCTTCAACCTCCGTTCCCAGATTCGCAGTGTCATCTGCCTTTATGACTCCCTCGATCGGGCGCTGGATGTCCTTGAAAAATATCTCGTTCAACAGCATTGGGTCACGCTTCCTGTTCCAGAATGTTCTTGGCTCGGTAGTATTGATCGTCCTTCAATTTTCCAAAGAGCACGAGCGACGAGCCCATGGTGTCCGACTGCTCATAGCGACCAGGGAAGAACATCAGCATCGGCTTTCCGGTCACGACGCTTTGAAGGTTGTTTAGAACGTTGTGCGAGCGGATGTAGGGAAATACCTCACCTATGCCCGTGAGAAAGACGATGTCGAAGTGACCATCAGAGATCTTGTCGGCAATAGCCGACGCAAGATGCTGCTGTGGGTTGAGCATCGCCTGAAGCATCTCCACGAACTCGGACTTGGCGATGTTCGGCTCGATATCGAGCAGTTCGTCCCAGTCGCCACGCTCTTTCAGTATCTCAACCGAGAGGTCGTAGAGATTTACTTCGCAGATACTGATGCCGTGTTCGGTGGTTAACTTATTCTTAATACGCTTCTTCGCCTGGGCGACCGCCAACGCGTCCTCAGGGTCGTATGGGTAGATAAAGAACGGCACCTCGCCGCCAAGGCCCTCCATCTGGAGAAAGCGCTTGCCGCTGAGAACGGCCAACATGTGCCCCTCGTGCTCGCTGACTTTCGCTGGCGTCATTACTTAACCTCTGCGGAGACAGGTGCGTTCATAGGGAAGAGCCGAACGTCGCTGTTGCCTCGTATCGCAATCAATTTGGCTAGGCGACCGGTTAGAACGACCTGGAGAATTTGTCCATTGTCACTGAGCATCCCGCCTTCGTGCAGCATCAAGAAGACGTTAGATCGCAACTTGCGGTATGTCGATTCCTTAATTGCGTCGAGCTCTTGATGCCAGATCGCTTTCGTGCGAATAAACGAGTCGAAGGCAGCGTGATCAAGAGTCGGTGTTAGCAGCAAGAAGCGTTCTCGCAGAACGTCTTCAGCAAACTCCCCTAGCAGGCTGTATCGGCGACAGGCAGCGACCCACATCAAATGCCCGCGTTCGACGCTGGTCGCGTCAACAAATAAGTCGAGCTCCTCGGCTGAAAGTTCAGCTAAGCGCTGTATCACTTCGCGAGCAAGGCGAGTACCGGAAGACACGGTGCGCGTCTTAAAAAGGTTCTCGGATGCAATCAACTCACGGACTTTTACCCAATCAGAGAGAGTTCGGTACAGCGGCACGGCCACATCTGCTTCGCGCACCAATAAACCCCCCGTAGTGAATGAGAGCCGGTAAATATCTCCAGTCACGTGCTCATCCCATCCGATCTTGAGATTGTCCATTGCCTAGGTAAACCCAACTCCGCGATGGAGCCCGATCGCTGCTCATGGCTGGAATCTCACAGGTTCGAAAATGCAATGTCTGCCCTTTTGGAGGAAAGCGTCTTTGGATCCCATAGCGATGGCTAATTGCTCGATCGGCGTTTGGAGAGCAAAAACCAGGAAGTAACAACCCAGTCTTTAACCCAAATTTCACCCCACTCGAACCTCTGCAGGGTAGTAGGCCAATGGGACATGGTGCGAGAGCAGCTGGAGTTGGGGTTGCCTATAGGGATGCCTATTGGATGGGCCTACACCTTTGAGGCTCGGTACCCAGCGCGCTCGGCATCCTCTGGAGTTGCGAAGCATTTCTGAGGGCTCGTCTGGTCGTAATACTGCTGACCCGGGCTGTGATAGATCCCAGTCTGGTTGCCTTTCAACGGGTAATCCGATGGACAGCTCTGGTAACTCGATGGGGCTACGCCGCTACCTCCACCGCCACCACCACTGCTACCGCCACCGCCGCTCGAGATGGCGATGATCAGAATCACTACCACTGCCACGGCTATTACAGCGGCGATTACGCCGCCATTGGACGACGACTTAGGAGCAACAGGAGCGGCGGCTGGTGGCCGCGCCGGGCTCGGCTGAGTTATGTCAGCCATCGAAATATTTAGTCGCTCATCGGCTGGCGGATTTAAGTGCCCTTTTTCCTCTAAGTAGCGTTGAGCTGCTGCAGCCCCAGCAGCATCGCCCGCCTTGGCTCCCTCTACACCTGCGACATGAGTCGCCGCTGTAACTACGGCTGTATCAACTGCAACTTTTGACGCAACCCCGCGTGCTGTCTCTGCTGAGAGCCTCTGCTGGCGGAGTAACTCTGCTCGCTCTTTTGTGATCGCATTCTCGATCTCAGCGACCAAATCGTTCGCTTTGTGCAACACCTGATTGTTCGTGTAGCGAACAAGGGTGTAACCCGCTGCGGTCAGTGCATTCTGGCGCGAATTGCGGTTGTCATTGTCCCGGTGAGTTGTTGGCTCACCGGTCTTGTTGAGCCCATCTATCTCAATAGCAATCTGCCTGGCCATGTTGGCGTCAGCAATGACAAAGTCAATACGGCGGTTGCCACCCTGTACATCCTTGAAGGCGACTTGGTGGGTCACTGACGCTGGCGAGAGGCCTTTGACCTTGCTGAGGACCTTCTCTACAAAATTGAGTTCATGCGCATAAG
>Ga0209086_10001536_pt1 | contig 18701 bp, 12 predicted proteins | sample M_130207_XF_Meta_FD_187312 | JGI IMG/M metagenome (GOLD analysis project Ga0209086, IMG submission 187312) | Freshwater microbial communities from Lake Montjoie, Canada to study carbon cycling - M_130207_XF_MetaG (SPAdes) (version 2) | ecosystem: Environmental > Aquatic > Freshwater > Lake... | reverse complement strand
GTCCGCGAGCTTCAGACGATCCAGCGCATCAAGCAGCGTGCCGATGGCGTCGTCCATGCTCTGAATCATCGCGGCGTAGGTCGGACTGCGTTGCGCATCCTTCGGATCAATGCGGCCGCGATGCTTCTCGATATTCGCCTTCTTTGCATCGAAAGGCGCATGCACACTGAACATCCAGTAATTCATGTAGAAAGGCTTGTCCTTCTGCTGCTCCATCCATGCGACGGCCTCGGCAGCCATGCGGTCTTCGATGTGCTCGCCGAGCAACTTCTCTTTGAAGTTCGGAAACTTCCACGGTGCTACGTACGTGCCTGCAGGCCCTGGGCCAGGCGTATGCGGCAGATCGACATCAAAACCCTGCTGCAGCGGCGAATACGGCTCCGGGCCCAGGTGCCACTTTCCAAAATGCGCCGTGGCATAACCTGCGTCCTTCATCGTCTCGGCGATGGTGCGATACTCCGTCTTCAAACGTGTCACCGGATCAGGCATGATGGCCTTTTGATCTGCCGGTGCCTTTTTGCCCGTCGTCGCCTGCAACACGACCTGCGGCATGTGGCAGTTCGGCACCGTGATGCCTGTGCGTGCCGGACTTTGCCCCGTAAGCAAGGCTGACCGCGTCGGTGAGCATAGCGGACTTGCCGAATACGCCCGCGCAAAGGTCATGCCGCGTTTCGCCAGCCGTTCGACGTTCGGCGTCTGATAATACGCCGTATTGCCATACAGCGTCGTGTCACTCCAGCCGAGATCATCAGCGAGGATGACAATCACGTTTGGTTGTGCTGCGGCAAAGAGCGAGGAGCCGAGAGCGAAGAGGAGAATGGCGATATACTTCATGGTGCGGGCGGTGAAACGCAGAGCTTACACCGACATCTCAGCAAATACTGTGTCGGATTCCGCAGCTTGTCGTCTCTTACAACAAGCAAAGCTCTTTGAAATACAGTTCATGGCCCGACGTTTCAACCGCCTACCATGAATCGCTACACCGCTCTTCGTCTCCTTGCCCTTGTTTTTCTAACCCTGCCTGTCGCTCTCCATGCGGAGCCGAAAAAACCTGCTGCACCGGATGTCTGGCCGAAAGCTAAGCCCACAACGCATGACTACAAGAAGTGGGAGAAGAACATCGCAACCTTCGAAGCTGCCGATAAGGAGTCGCCGCCAGCGAAGGGGAGCATTCTATTTGTTGGCTCCTCGACCATCGTGCGTTGGAAAACGCTCGCGGAGGATTTTGCTGGCGTTCCGGTGCTGAATCGCGGTTTCGGTGGCAATCAGATCAAGGACACTACTTTTTATGCCGATCGCATGATCTTCCCGTATGCGCCGAAGGCTATTTTCCTGCGGGCTGGTGGCAACGACATCAATGCGGGCTGGCCTGCTGAAGACGTGTTTGCCGACTTCAAAACCTTCGTGGCAAAGGTGCGCGAGCGTTTGCCAAACATTCCGATCTATTACATCGGCCTCAGCCCGACGATCAAACGCCTCGCTCAAGTCGATGAGGGCAACAAACTCAACGACATGATTATCGCTTGGGCGAAGGAACAGACTGGCATCACGTATATCGACACCCGCACGCTCAGCCTCGACAAAGAAGGCAAAGTGCGCCCCGAGTTGTTTGTCGAGGACATGCTTCACTTCAATGCCGAGGGCTACAAACTGCTCGCTGCTGCCTTGAAGCCCTTCGTCACGGCGGCAGCAAAGTAACTCGGCTACTTGTAAGCCGAGACAGGTTTCGGCACGACACCGAGTTCCTTGTAGTTGAAGCCGCTTTCGAGTGGTTTGTAGTCGCCAATGATGTCCACGCTGCTTTTGGGTGTGATAGCTGATTCCATGCCCATTCCCCAATAAGCCGCGTTGATGATCATTCGACGCAGGCCTGCACTTTCGAGATCGGTGCCGCTGCCCATTGTGGAATGAAACACGCGGGCACTTTTTCCTTCGCTCGTCTGCCACGTCTTGATCCACGCGACTGGTAGAGGCTCGAGTTTGGTGTTCGGTGGATCGTCATGCTTGCGGCCGATGAGTGGTTGACCCCAGACAAGGGCGGTGCAGTCGGCTGGCAGGCTGGTTCCTTCTTTGTAGGTGCGATAGACATCCGAGTTGCCCCAGATGTCGCTCACACCACTGAGGACGGGATGGTTCTTTTGCTCTTCGACGATATTGCCGCGTGTCGAATCGGCGTGCCAGCGGCCATGATGCCCCATGAAGGCTCCGCCAAGCACATCCGTGCCCCAGTTGACTTGTTTGCCGTTGATCTTGTAGGGCAGAGGGCCGCGAAAACCGTGATTCGCCGTGCGGAGCGCGATGAAGGGCTTTCCTGAGTCGATATACTTCACGATGAGTTCGTTCTCGTTCATCGGCAGCGTGAGCAATCGCGTGAAAAAAATGACGAGGTCGGCGGAAGCGAGGTGCTCGAGCCCTGGAATGTGATGCGGCTTGAACTCGCTCTCTTTTCCCTTCTCCGGATAGACCGGCATCGTGGGATCCACCTCGCCTTTTTCATTCACGCCAAAGAGCACGGTGCAATCGAAGCCGTGACGCGTGCTCAGGATCTTCGCCATCATGGGCATCGACTGTTCGCTGCGGTATTCTTGGTCGGCCGTGATGAGCACGATGTGTTTGCCTTTGCCCGGACCGTACCCACCCGAATACGTGAGCCATTGCGGGCTATCAGGAACGGGATGCGCCAGAGTCGGCAGAGCGATGATGGTGCAAACGATGAGGATGAGGTTCTTGAGCATGGCAGATTAGTTCAAAGGGATTTCGTTCACCGTGTAGTAAGCCTTGGTGTGCAGAAGCGGTTCGCCGGCCTTGGATTTCATCTTGGCGAGATCAAAGTCATGGATGTGGCCTTCCTCGAATTTCTCCAGTTGGACCAACACGGAAAGCCCATCCGCTGCGGGCGCAGCCTTCATCACATGTGACGTTGTTTGATCCACCTCGGGGCTGCCGTAACCGGCGTGGTAGATGTGCGTGTAAGTCGTAATGACATAGCTTTCCGTGTTCCCAGCGATCTGTGGATCGACGGGCTCAGTGAAGGTGATGAGGAAGCCATCCTTCTTGATGTTGATTTCCTTGATCTCAAACGGCGTCACGCCATTCCAGTCGATGCGCTGAATGGCAAAGGGTTCCGTGCCGCGCACTGGCCACTGGGCGTTCGTGGTGAAGCCACCCGCGATAAGTTGTCCCTTCGGCGAGAATTCCACGTTCATGATGCCCGTGGCGAGTCCTTCGCGGAATGGATAGCATGCACCCTGCCACACACCGTTGATCTCCTCCGTGGTGGCACGCATGATCAGACTCAACGTGTAGTCGCCGATAAAAATCTGGTTCTCGAACGGACCAAACTTGCCGCCCGTTTGATTGAGTCGGAAGCCAGAGATGGAGCGGCCCATCTTGATGTATGGAAAGCACACCGCAGGCGGCACGAGTTCCTTCACACGCTTCCGTTCGATGTGAATGCGCGAGTCACTGTTCGGCTTCACCGGCTCCTTCATGCCGGGCACAAAGGGATACCAGTTGTAACTCGCCGGATGTCCGAGAAAACCGCCGGGTTTGAGATGCTTCAACGAGCAGCAGCCGTTCCATGGCCCTTGGCTCTCGATGGCAAACATCGCACCCTGTGCATTCGTCCCCACACCGCCCGGACTGCGCAATCCACTGCACACCGGAATCATCTTGCCATCCGGCGTGACTTTCACCGCCCAACCGCGAAAGAGATTGTGCGATTCATACGAACCACTTAGTCCGAGCGCCACCCATATGTTTCCCTCGGGATCATGCTTTGAAGCAAAAGCGAACTCGTGACCTTCGGCGTAGCCCCAGTTGTTCGTCAGCGTGTCATAACGATCCGCCACACCATCGCCATCGGCATCCGAGATGCGCGTGACTTCGCCAAAGGACGTGGTTGTCATCGCACCATCCTTCCACGCGAGCGAAAAGATCTCATCCTGCCCGCTGGCGAACAAATGATACTCCGGCACCGGCGGCGAATCGAATGCACCTTTGATGAAGTAGATGTCTCCGCGCCTCGTGCCCACCGCCAAGCGTCCATCCGGCAGAACATCGAAGCCGCCCGGCCGCATCGGCACCGTCGGCGGAATCGGCACATTCACGATGGGATAATACTTCGCCTCCTGCGCGGCGGTGCCCCACATCTCGCCAAGTTCCTCGGCGTGAAGAACGTGTGATAGTGCGAGCGCTGCGAGGGCGATGATAGTGCGATGAGCTGGCATGGTGATTACTTGGCGGTCATCCCGAGTTGATCGAAGAGGAAAACGAGCACGTCGGCCTTTTGTGCGATCTTCTCGGAGAGCGCGGTGCCCATGCCGTGGCCGGATGCGGAGCTGAAACGAGCGAGGATCGGGTTATTCGAGTTGGTGGCAGCTTGGAGACGAGCGGTCATGCGTCGGGAGTGGGCTGGGTTCACGCGGCCATCGGTTTCGCCTGCGAGGAAGAAGACAGCGGGATACGCCGTGCCGTCTTTGACATTGTGAAAGGGCGAGTAGGCGTGCAGCGCACGGAACTGCGCGGCGTCTTTGACGGTGCCAAATTCAGTGACGTTGAAGGCACCGTTGGGATCAAGTTCGACGCGCAGCATGTCGTAGAGCCCGACATGAGCCACGACGGCGCGTGCGAGCTCGGGATGCTGCGTGAGGAAGGCCCCCATCAGCAGTCCGCCATTGCTGCCGCCTTCGACGGCGAGTTTGTCAGAGCGCGTGTAGCCTTGCTTGATGAGGTGCTCGGCACAGGCGGCGAAATCATCGAACACGTTCTGCTTCTTCGTCAGATTGCCAGCAAGATGCCACTCCTCGCCATACTCACCACCACCGCGAATGTTCGCGACGACGTAGATGCCACCGCGATCAAACCACAGGCGATGCTCGAAGTTGAAAGTCGGCCTCATGCTGTGCCCATAGCCGCCGTAGGCATAGAGCAGCGTCGGATTGCTGCCATCGAGCTTCGTCCCTTTGCGACGCAGGATGTTAACCGGCACTTGGGTGCCGTCTTTGCTGATCGCGAACTCACGCACGGCCTCGATGTCGCTGAAATCGACGGGTGAGGTGTTGAAAAGCGCGGTCTTCTTCACGCTCATATCGCCAGAATCATAAAGCATCCATGCAGCCGGTGCGACGAAGCTCGTTTGACGGAAAAGAATGCGATCTCCTGCCACAATGAGCCCTCCAACACCTGATGCTGCGGGCAAAGGCACCACACGTTCGTTCTTCCCCTGCAGATCAAACTGCCGGATGCGTGAAGGGCCGCCGATCATGTCCGACACAAAGAGAAACTTCGCTGTCGGAGTGATGCTTTCAATAACCTCATCGCCTTCCGGCACGATCACCTCAGCATCAGCCAAACTGTCTTCGATGGCAAAACGCAGCACCTTCCCACGCGGCGCGTCTTTGACGGAGCGCAGATACAAGTGCGTCCCATCATGACTGAACGTGACCTCCTTGATGCCGTCCTCGTGACGCGTGATCTGTCGCCATGCTGCACCGTCCTTGGTCTCGCGGATGTAATGAGCAAACTCACCGCCATCACCATTGGCCACGCTCGCGAGCAGCCACCGTCCATCATCCGAGGTATCGAGCACAATCTCAGCAATGCGCGGGAAGTCGCGTCCGGCTGAGTAAGTGTCATCGCTCACAGGTGTGCCGAGTTTGTGGAACCAGATCTGCTGGAAGAAGTTCAGATCAGCCTCAGGCTTCTCGCCTGCGTGCGGATAGCGCGTGTAGAACACCGCGCTGCCATCAGGCGTCCACGCAGCGCTGCCGCCGCCCGTGGGGTATTGCACCCGCGCAATGCGATCCGGCAAATGCTCGCCATTCTCGGTGCAGTAAAAATGCAGCGTTCCTTCCTCGCTGCCATTCTCGGACAGACACACCGCGATCAGCTTCCCATCCGGCGAAGGCACAAACCAATCCATTGCGACCTGTCCCTTCGGCTCGATCTCATTGGGGTCGAGCACCACCTTCTCCGAGGCGAGATCGTGCGCCGAAGTAAGTGTCACCAGCAACCGCTGCTGCTTCGGCGGCTGAAACTTCAGCGCAAACAATCGCCCTGGTCGCGACACGATGCCGCTGTGCGAAGGCGTGTCCTTTGCATAGAGCGCCATGAGTTGCGCCTCGATGCCAGCGCGGTCCGACCGTGCATCAAGCCACGCGCGTGAGTATTGATTTTGCGCCGCCGACCAAGCCTTTACTGCAGCGGAACCCGACTCCTCCAGCCAACGATAATCATCCACCACTTTCACACCGTGATACTCATCGGTGACAGGCTTCTTCTCGGTCGGTGGGACAGCAGCGGAGAGGGACATAGCGAGGGTGAGAGATGAGACGAGCAGCTTCATAAAACAGGTTACCATTGATACTCGAGCGTGAGGCCAGAGCGACCCTTCGGCAAGGTGAGCGGAATCAAAACCTCGCCTTCACGCGTGATGCCTTTGTGCTCGCTGGTGAGTCGAAGCTCCAGTGGGCCGATCTTGAAACCACGATCCGACGTGGCGCTGATCTTGTCTCCGCATGCGGCGCGGAAATAGAACGGATGCTGAGCCTCGGCCGCGTCAAACTGGAAGCTGCGTTTGAAGTAGGCTTTGCCGTCCTTGTCGCGAACGTCCTCGAAGAACTCCTCCACCGCGATGTCTCCGTATTGATAGCGGAACGTCGGCCTGCGCAGTGCGTCGAGATGATAGCCGCGGAACTGGTAGCCGTGATCATGCGGAAACGTGTAGTCCGTCTTACCCTTGGACGGCCAGTAGTCCTCCAGTGACTTTAGGCGATGAAACGGAACGCCGGGTGAAAACGCAATGCGCTCAGCACCCTTCGGACGAAACGAGCCGAGATCCACATTCGCGAAGTCGCCCTTCCACAACAGTCGCAGCGCCATCTCCTCGGAATCATACGCCAGACTGATCCGCGTAGGATAACCGACGCCGATACCGCGAAATCCCGCCGTGCCGCGACCACGACACATCTCCGCCACATCGGTTACGCGCAGCTCATTCGACGTGCGCGCAAGCCCGAGCGGCTTCTTCGCCTGTGTGCCGCCTTCGAGATAAGTCCACAGGGCCTCGATTTGCTGTGCACTGTCGCCACCGAGGATGTTCGGGCGGATGGATTGACCACCCGGCCAGTAAGTGGGCATGATCACCGTTGGGTGAAAGCGCTGCGGCTGACGCAGGTAGAGATGGAACCAGCTCTTTTGCAGGCGCTCAGTCGTGTGCACGATGTCGAGCGCGCCTGCGGCTGACTTTTGTCCATTGAAATCATGACACGCGATGCAGCTGAAGCCCGTGGTGCCGATCATCTCGTAGCCTGCGTTCTTCGATTCCTGAACGTTCGCGATTTTGGGGAACGTGACGTCTTCGAGGTGATCGACCTTGCCAAAAAGCTCCACCAAGTGCCCCACATTCGCCTCGCCAAACTGCGGCATCGCCGCATCGAGGTAGTTGCGCTGACGTTGACCATTCAAGAGCACGGCACTGATCCATCCCGGCGTGAGTTTGGCTCCCACGTCGGTCAAGGGTGGTGGCAAACGCCCCTGATCACCCAGCGCTGGTGTGGTGCCGGTAAAGAGCGCGTTGCGATCCGCCGCGATGCCACCCAAGCCGCTGCGCTCATGACATGCGATGCAGTTGAAGGTGGCGAGCGTCTTGTGCAGCCGCTCTTTATCCGTGAGTTGCTTTGTTTCTATCGTTGGAAGTGCTTTGGCGATCAAAGCACGTTGCTCGGCATTTAGATCAAAGCGTGGCCAAGCACCGGCTGCATCGCTCAGGCATCCGCGAGTGACATTCAGCTTCGCCAAGGCAATGGACGATGCAGATTGCACACCGACATCGTCATGGCACTTCGCGCAGCCAAGTTTACCGAAATGCTCGCGACCACGCGCGGCGAGATCGGCATTCACCTTGGGCGATTCAAAGGCTGGAATGGGTTTATCTGAAACCGAGAGCATCGACGATGGAATCGCCTGCTTCGCGAACTGCGGACCTTGCATTTCAAACGAGAGCGATGGCTCACGACCGGTGTGAACATAGACCAGCTCAATCTTCCGCCAACCCGTGGCGAGTTCCGCCGTGCCTTGCAGCTTCTTCACACCGCGACGGTCTTTGGGCTCCTCGTTGATGACGTCCTCGCCATCCAGGCGCAGCGAGCCGCCATTCATGGTGAGATAAAACGTGTAGCGTCCCGCATTGGCGATGTTCAGCCAGCCCTCGTATATGATCGCCGCGTGGTGATGCACCTTGCCGAAGTGCGACAACGAAAAATCCTTCACATAGTCTGCCCGCTCAGGCTCCACCTCAGCGCTGTCGATTCCTTGCCAAACTTGGCCGCGATACATCGTGTAGCTGAGGTTGCCAGGCACCCGCGTGTCACGCAGCAGGTAGTGCGCGATGCAGTCCAGATCGCGCCCCTGCAATCGCATGTCCGGCATCCGTCCCGAAGGCCTGCTCGCATGAGGCTGCCGCAAAAAGGCCACCAAACCCTTGAAACTGTATTTCTTCTCCAGCGCACCGAGTGGCACTGAGGTTTGCTTCAGCGTCTCGAAACCTTTTGCATCCCGCGGCGAGTGACAAGCCGCGCAGCCACGCGAATGGAATAGTTTTTCACCCAAACTCGCCGCAACGGTATCCGGCGGCTGCAATTCAAAGTCGTTCTTCTTCAGCGACAGCAAAAAATGCGTGATCTCAGTCGCGATTCGCCCTTTGTCTGCCGTCGGCATGACATCCGGCATTGTTGTGCCCGGCTTCGTGCCATGCGGATCACGAATGAACGCTTCCATATATGTAGGATTCACCCGCGAACCAACCGCTGCCAGCCGTGGCGCTTTCTTCGACTGCACTGCCAACGCGGCGGTGCTCACATGACATGCCACGCAATTTAACTCCTCGATCAAGACTTGCCCTTTCAGCTCTTGATCTAGTGTGCTCACTGCAATGCCAGGAAAAATCGGCTCACCGGCTGCGGCAAGGCCCCCAACGCAAATCGTGCAGATCACCAAAACTAGCGATACGAGCAGCCGGTTGGTGAAGATCAATGGTTTGTACTTCATCTGGATCACCCTGCATCACCGCAACACAATCGCAATACTCGGTAAACCCAATGTCGAATCAATGGCGCCACGAAATGTCAGCCACGAAAGCCATTCGCATCAGGGTTTGAGGCTGAGCACCGATTTGCCTACTGCATCTCTGAGTTCGAGTTTTTGAATCTGAGTAATGCTGCCAATGAAATGCAGGCGCAGGTGAATGATCTTGCCGCTCGGAGGGAGCTCGACCTCAAGTGTCTGCCAATCGCTCTCACCACTGACTTTGAAGGCGACTCGGTTGGCGGGGAGGAATTCTTTGTCCCCGTCCATGCGCCAGGCGATGCCGCCTGCGCCGGCAGTGTCTGACTTGATGCTAAGTGTGGCAGTGAGTGGGCCTTTGAGCTTGAGTTGGCTGCGGGTGATGAAGGGCGCTTGTTTGCTTTTGTCGGCGGTGAGTTGCAGAACTCCATCCTTCACGTTGAGAGTGCCATTGCGTGCCAACCATCCTTGGATGCCTGCCTCGGCTTCGCCTTTGGGTGCCTTGCTGGGCGTGTTTGCGATGGTTTTGCCTTCGAGGTAGTGATCGAAGTAGTCGTTCCAAGTCGGTGCCATGGGGCCGAGTGCCATGCCGGGTGGATTCAACGTGTCGGCCCAGGTTTTGAGTTTGCTGCGGAGTCGCGTGGCGATCTCAGGCTGTTGTGCGGCAAGGTTGTGCTTCTCCTCGCGGTCAGTGGCGAGATCGTAGAGGTATTCGCGCTCGCCACCACGCAGGAGTTTCCAGTTTCCTTCGCGGATAGCGCTTTGGGCCATCCAACGCCAGCAGAGCGCGTCATGTGGCGGCGCTTTGTTTTCGCCCGTGAGGTGTGGAAGAAGATTCACGCCATCGAGATCTCCGGACTTCACTTGCAGGTTTGTGATCGCAGCTGTAGTCGCTGCAACATCGAGGGCGCTGACAGGATGCTCATAAACCTGCCCAGCGGGGATCGTGTTGGGCCACGCGATGAGATACGGCGTGGACATGCCTCCCTCGGCCAACATGCCTTTTTCGCCGTTGAGCGGCGTGTTCAAACTGCCGTCCCAACCACCCGCATCGCCATTGAGGGGTGAGTCGATCTTGTGGATTTTGAGCGGGGCACCGTTGTCACCAATGAAGAAAATGAGGGTCTTCTCAGTGAGTCCATGTTTCTTCAAGGTGCTCGTGATGAGGCCCACGCCATCGTCGATGGCCGAAAGCATCGCCAGTGCGGCGCGGCGTCGCTCCGGCATCTCGCCGGGGAAGCGGTCCGTGTAGCTCTGCGGCGCATCGAGGGGCGTGTGCGGGCCGCGATAGGCGACGTAGAGGAAGAAGGGCTGGTCCTTGTAGCGCTCAATGATCGATGCGGCGGCACGCGAGCAGCCATCCAGATGATAGGCCTCGGGGGCGAGATCACTCATTGGACGATCTTTGCCATCGAGCGTGATGTTCGCGGCGAATTTCTGCGCGCCGTGCTGCGAATACACATGCTTGAAGCCATGCCGCGTGATCTCGTTCTGCGGTCCGAGATGCCACTTGCCGAATTGCGCCGTGACATAGCCCGCGCTCTGCAATCGCGTGGCGATAGTGGTCTCCTTGTTGAAGCCATCAAGCGCGGAGCCGTTGTTGTCGAGATCAAAGCGTCCTTGAAACTTTCCTGTCATCAAGCCGCCGCGTGACGGCACGCACTGCGGTGCCGTGCTGTAGCCATGCGTCGCTACAACGCCGCTGCGGCCCAGCGCATCGAGATTTGGCGTCTTGATGTCCTTCATCACGCCATGAATACCGAGATCGGCGTGACCGTGGTCGTCAGTGTAGATGAGGATGATGTTGGGTTTGTCAGCAGCCTGAGTGAAAGCACCGAGGGCGCAGAGAAAAACAGAGATGAGACGTTTCATGGTGTGCATGGTCAAACGAAGGCCTTACACCCAAATCTCAGCAAAGATTGTGTCGGATTTGGCAAGCCTCCAGAGCATCATCTAAGCTGGATCAGTCTGTAGAAGCCAAACGATGCTCTTTTATCTTTGGTTTCCGAATTTTAATGGAGTCTGTTTCTCCTGAAGGTTGCCCTCAGAGTGGGAATGACACACAGTATGGACCGAATGCGATCCATGAATCACCCCAGACCTCGACTGCTTGTTCCAGCATTGGCTGGCTGGCTGCTCATGGCCGGATGGGTGTTTGCGCAGACCATACCACCCGTTGACGGCATACAGGATGAAACCCGGGCGCTCACTGACGAAACACACCGCCAGATCGCGCAAGATTTGAAGTTATTCCGCGAAGATTTGAAATGTGATGCGTGGATTACCGCATCCAGTTTCACGCCAGCGGGTATCACCGTCCGGCGGCAGGCCCAAGCGACCCGCCGCGAATGGAGCGGGCTGCGTCCTGCCGTACTCATGGCCTTTGAGCGTGCCAGCAACAGCAGCGCCATGTCATTCGCCCCTGAGTTCTGGGAACGTTACCCGTCCACCGAACTCGTCGAAATCATGCAGGAGACACGTCGTATTCTGATTGATACGAAGCTCACACTCGACGAGCGTCTGGCCCTTGCCACACGCTGTTGGATCGATCGCCTACGTATCTTGGAGAGTGTGCGGCTCAAGCAATCGCTCTGGATTCAGCGTGGTGAGAAACGTTACGCACTGATCTTGGTCACGGCGCTTGGCGTTGCTGCCGCCATAGCCGCCGTGTTTGGATTCGCATCTCGCAGATTGAGCGCACGCGCAGACCGTCGCTTTAGTTTTCCCGACGTGCATGTCGGCATGCGCTTTGGTGCTGCTTACGGCGGCGGCGTCACTGCCGAGATCAAAGCCAATTCCGCTGCCCAATAAAATGCGAGAAAGCTTTATTCGTCACTCGTCTTGGTGCCATCTGGCTTGAGGCCCATGCCTTCCAGCTTCTTATCGAGCTGCTCCACATACTTCCAAGGCAACTTCTTGCGCTGATACTTGCGGAACAACAAATCACGCAACTCCAGCCAGCGCTCCGGTTCCGGTCTGTCCACCGGCGTCCACGACTCGCCGTCGGGATGAGCGATCCGAAACAGCCACTCACGGGAATCCCAGTACGCGCGGATGTACTGCTTGCGGCCGTCTTCGAGACGCTCGTGCCATTCGTGGATTTGGTTTTTGGTCATTGAGAGCGCGCAGGATGCGCTAGTATCGCCTCCATGCAAGCCGCCAGCCCCGGTAGTTCCTCTGCCCTGCCCAAACTCCTGCTCTATCTTCTCGTCGTCATGCTCGGCGGTGCCTTGCTGGCCGTGCCGCTGTTTCACCTCGGCAAAGCAGCCTACGGCTGGTTATCGACGCCTTCTTGGCAAGACATCGGCATGGCCAAGTGGCTGCGCTCCGAAATCGAGCGCGCGCACTTCACCCGCTATTTTAACCGCGCTGTGCTCGTCTGCGCCATCGTGCTCATCTGGCCGTTTCTGCGCTGGGTGAAGCTGGATCGCTCGCTGCTGCCGACATGGAAACCGCTCAGCGCTGGCATCAAACAATGGGCGCTCGGCTTCGCACTAGCCAGCGGCTTGCTACTCCTACTCGGCTTTGTTTTCTTCAAGATCGGCGCGTATCAACTGCATCCGCAGCCGCGCTGGTTCAAATTTGGTGAACCCATCACCGCCGCGCTTGGCGCAGGCATCGTTGAAGAGTTTTTCTTCCGTGGTCTGCTCCTCGGCCTGCTGCTGCGCACCATGTCCACGCGTTCTGCCTTGATCGCCGGAACATTTGTCTTTGCCCTCGTCCACTTCCTCAAGCCCCCGGAGGGCTGGCAGATCGACGATGCCGCCGTCACTTGGAGCAGTGGTTTCCTCGTCCTCAAACAAATCGCCCTCGGCTTAGGGGATGTGCAGTTACTGCTCGCTGAATTCGCCACACTGTTCGCCGTCGGCTGGGTGCTCGCGCAGGTGCGCATGCAGACGGGCGCGTTGTGGGCTGGCATCGGCCTGCATGGTGGCTGGGTCTTCGGCCTGAAATACTTCAGCGCCATCACCTCCTACTCCAATGGCTGGCTGCCGTGGATCGGCGTCAATCTCAAAATCGGTCTCGCTCCATTGCTCACCGTGTTATTCACCGGCTGGATCGCCTCTCGACTGCTTCGCACCCGATAAATCATTTGCGCCGTTGGCTGCCGCACGGAATCATGGCCGCGCAGCAGCCCCTCGCCCGGGTGGCGGAATTGGTAGACGCGCCAGACTTAGGATCTGGTTGAGTAATCAGTGCAGGTTCGAGTCCTGTCCCGGGCACCATATTGAGATGCAAGCGCGGGCCGTCATTAGCGTTCCCATCCTTATGCGCTCGCTGCTTCTCTTTCTTTTCGCCCTCTGCCCTTCGCTCTTTGCTGCGGCACCGCCGAACATCGTCTTCATCCTCGCTGATGACTTCGGCTACGGCGATCTGGGCTGCATGGGCTGCACGGACATCTCCACGCCAAATATCGACCGCCTTGCCTCCGAAGGGGTGAAGTTCACCGATTTCTACTCGAACGCGCCCGTTTGCACGCCCACACGCACCGGCTTCATGACCGGACGTTGGCAGCAGCGTTGCGGGCTTGAATACGCCTTCGGTTATACCGCGGAACAGTCACGCCACGTTAACGGCCAGTGGGTGAATGAGCCCGACATCCATGCACTTGGCTTGCCGCTGACTGAAACCACCATCGCCGACCGACTCAAGACCGCTGGTTACGCCACCGGGGCTTTCGGCAAATGGCATCTCGGCTTCAAAGACGAGTTCAACCCCACCAAGCGCGGCTTCGACGAATACTTCGGCGAACTCCTCGGCCACGCCGATTATTACAAGCACGCCTACTATGACGGCACCTACGCGTTGCGGGATGGTCTTCAGCCCGTGAAACGCGACGGCTACTTCACCGACCTCGTCAATCAACGCGCTGTGAAATTCATTCGTGATCACAAAGCTGCGTCGTTCTTCCTTTACGTTCCACACCTCGCCGTCCACGGCCCTTTCCAGCCGCCGGATGCGCCGGAGACACCGATGGTCACCAAAGAAAGCATGCACCACGGCAGCCGCGCTATTTACAAGGCCATGGTCGAGCGCATCGACCTCGGCGTTGGCCAGATGCTTGCCGAACTCGAAAAACACGGTCTCACCGACAACACGCTGGTCGTTTTCTCCAGCGACAACGGCGGCGAGCGCTACAGCCGCAACCTGCCGCTCTTCCATCACAAGGCCACCGTCTGGGAAGGCGGCATCCGCGTGCCCTGTCTCATGCGCTGGCCGGGAAAACTGCCCAAAGGCAAAGTCACCTCGCAAATGGCCATCACCATGGACCTTCATGCGACCTTCCTCGCTGCTGCTGGAGTTACATCACCCGCGCCCAAGCCACTCGATGGCATCAATCTCCTCCCGCTTCTCGCCGCCGATGCCAAACCCATCGAGCGCACCTTTTTCTGGCGTATCGACCGCTCCAACCGTCAGCAACACGCCATCCGTCACGGGAAATGGAAATACATCAATGACGGCAACACCATGGACCTCCTCTTCAACCTCGACACCGACAGCAGCGAGCATACCGACCTCGGCTACCAGCACCCCGACATCCTCCAAGACCTCAAAACGAAATTAAAGGCGTGGGAGGCTGAGATGGATGCGAGTGATAGAGAAGTTTGGGTGCGATGAAAGCACGAATGACACATTGCTCGCGTCAACACTCTGCGTATCTCTCGTTCACCATGAACCGACCCACGCTTCACACCCTCGCACTTTCCTTGCTCACCACCGCCGCGTTCGCCGATGGCGCTTTCTATGGCGATCCTCCCGACGTCACGCATCCGTGGGCAATTCATGACATGAACCGGGCACAACCGATGCGCGTAGAGCCGGGGACATTCAGTTCGCAGGAGAAGCCGGGCACACCGCCTTCGGACGCGATCATTCTATTCGGTGGGAAGCCCGAGGAGATCGAGAAATGGCAGGCAGACAAAAACCCTGCGGAACCGACGAAGTGGGAAGTGAAGGACGGCGTGCTGCAATGCGTGCCGGGCAGCGGCTACGTGCGCACGAAGGAAGAATTTTCTGACTGCCAGCTTCACATCGAGTGGAGCGCACCGAGCAAGGTCGAGGGCAACAGCCAGGGCCGTGGCAACAGCGGTGTGTTCCTCATGGGTCAGGTCGAGGTGCAGGTGCTCGACAATTACAATAACCCCAGCTACCCCGATGGCATGGCTTCATCCATCTACGGTATTAATCCGCCCATGGCGAATCCACTGCGTGCTCCCGGTGAATGGCAGACCTATGACATCATCTTCCGTCGCCCCATATTCAAAGACGGCGTCGAACTCGATCCCGGTTACATCACCGTTTTCGTGAATGGTGTGCTCACGCAGGACCACACGCCGCTGGAAGGCGGTGGCGGACACATGAAGCGCTCCAAACCGCGTCCGTTCCCGGACCAAGGCCCGCTCAAGCTCCAGGACCACGGCAATCCTGTGCGCTATCGCAACATCTGGTATCGCCCGCTGCCGAAGCGTGCCATCGAAGGCGGTGAAGCCAGCCACATGAGCGAGGCCGCCACCGCTGCGAAGCGTGCCGAGATCGCCAAGAGCATCCGCGAAGACGCCGCCAAGCTCGAAGGCAACGCGAAGATGCTGCGCCTGTTTGAATCCATCTGCTACGAGGCCAATGCCGACGCGCAGGAGTTTGCACTCACTGCTGTCAAAGATTTCGCTACCGCCATGAAGGCCGTGCCTACCAACAAGATCGAGTCCCAGAAAGGCGAGATCATGCACGTCACCAAAGCGCTGCGCTACCTCACACAGTTCAAGTTCCTGCCAGAAGATCTCGCTGCGAAGCAGGAACTCGAAGCCATCATCAAGGCCAACGACTGGGAGCCGAAACCCAAGCCGAAGAAGAAGTGATTCAAACCGCGTCCGCCGCCAGCGCGGCGTTGCCAATGATGCCAGCCTCATTGCTAAAGCGAGCTGGCATAATTTGCAGGCGTTCCCAAACCACCGTGCTGAGCATGCTCTGAACTTTGCGTTTGAGCGGTGCAAAGATGAGATCACCGGCCTGCGCGACGCCACCACCGATGACGAAGGCATCAGGATTGAGCAACCACGCGATGCTGGCGATGGCGGTGCCGAGCCAATCGGCTACTTCACCCCAAATCTGACGTGCGATGTCGTCGCCAACCTGTGCGGCATCGGCGATCTTCTTGGGTGTGCAGTCGGCAATGTCTTTATCGATGCCGGCCTCGGCGTAGCGCATTACGGCGTGCTCGGCGATCTGCTGGTTGCCGGTGTATTTCTCCAACGCACCGAGATTGCCGTAGTGGCCGGGCTTGCCGTCGAAATGAATGCTCATCTGGCCGATCTCGCCCGCCGCAAAGCCGCTGCCGCGAAACATTTTGCCATCCAATACGAGCCCACCGCCGATGCCAGTGCCCATGGTGAGACCGATGACGTTTTTCAAACCACGTGCGGCACCGTAGCGGAACTCGGCGTAAGCCATCGCGTTGGCATCGTTCTCGACGAGCACCGGAAGGCCGGTTTTTTCGCTGAGGATGGCCTTGAGCGGCACATGCTTCCAACCGGGAACGTTCGTCAGCTCATGCACGAAGCCATGATCAAAATCGACGAGACCGGGAACGCCGACGCCGATGGCGCAGATGTCCGGGTACTTTTGTTGAAGCTTTGCCACACGAGCAGCCATCTCGCCAATGAGCGCGGCCGGGCCGTGGAACTGGGCAGTGGGGATGGGTTCGTCGATGACGAGGAGTTCATCGCCCCGGCACACGCCGAGTTTCACGGAGGTGCCACCGAAGTCGATGCCGATGGAGGTTTTTGCAGTGTCAGCCATAACAACCCGCCTCAAAGCGGGGCGCGGAGATTGCCCACCAAACGCAGTGCGCGCAAGATTAAATCGGGGCGGCGAAGGAGAAGCATCTAATGCCACTCCAGCTCCACGAGTGTCACGCCTTGACGTGCAAGCTTGAAGCTGATCTCAGTGTTTCCGTTCTCAGACTTCACCTCAGTCTTGTCAGATGCGGGAGTGAGTCGGCTGGCGTCTTCGAGGAAGCGGATTTGATCGGCGGTGGGTTTCTGCGGAGAGCCGAGGGCTTGCCAGGCGATGAAGGAGTTTGAATGGCCTTCATCGATGAGCGTGCGGACTTGCTTGGGGGTGCCTTCGGGCGTGTTGGTGAGTTGAACCGCGATGCTCGCAGCGGGTCCTGAGAGATCATCGTCGTGGTAATGCCACGCTAGGATGGTGATGCGCTTGCCATCGCGCGCGGCTAGGGCGGAGATGTCAGGCTTATCGCGGACGCCTGCTTTGAGGAGGTCTTCGAGGGAAACGGCGGCATCGCTTTGCACGTGAAGTCGATCGCCGCTCATGCGGGAGAACATGCGGAAGACATTGAGCACGGGCTTGTCGATGCCATTGGTCGCTAGCGTGCGAAAACCTGCGAAGTAAGGCTGGTCCTCAAACTCAAAAGCCCAGGTGAGTGCACCTTCGAGATTGACGCCATGCTTCTCGGCGAGGTCGAGTTTTCGCGGGAAGCTGGCAGCGGTGTAGCTGGAATACATGGTGCCGTTTCGATAGGCGAGGTGGTCTCCTTGGCACGCGGCGCAACCTTCGGGATCGGACTCGCCGATGACGATGGGTGTCTGCTTGAGTTCAGGATGCTTCGCGACCACACCGAAGGCACCGTCGATGTCATTGAGCTGGCTGGAGATCCCCATGCGCACATAGCCATCGACTTGCTTCGGGCTGCCTTTGGCATGGAAGGAGATGAAGTCTAAGGGGGTGCCTTTTTCGCCGGTGGCCAGGTTCGTGCCTTTGACGCAGTGGTTGAGAAAGGCTTCCAGAAAGTCGCCGCCCTTGCCTTGAGCGAGATCAGGACCACCGACCTTCGCTCCAGGTATGGCGCGGCGCACCGCGCGGATGGCGTGGTCGTGAAGCTTGAAGAAGCCCTCACGCGTTCCTTTCCAATAGTCCGCGTTCGACTCATTCCATGTCTGCCAATACCAATGCAGCACTTCCTTCTCGCCATACTTTTCGGCGCAATGCTTCGCCCATTGATACACAAGCTCTTCCCACTTCGCGTAGTCCTTCGGCGGATACGCCCAGCCCCCAAACAGATCCTCGTATCGCGCATTGGGGAAGTGATGCCGATACGGCTCCGGCTTCGTCGAAAGCGCCTGCGGCATGAAGCCGATCTGCACATACGGCCGCACGCCTTTTTCGCGATAGGTATCAAAGATGCGGTCCACGAGGGTCCAGTCATAGACTGGATTTCCTGAGGCATCCTCGGTGTAAGCGTTGGTTGAGCCCCATTTCAGACCATGCTCGCCCTTGCCGGTGGTGAGCAAACTATGCGTGCGAAAGAAGACCTCGTCCTTCTTCAGCTCACCGAGTTCACCCAGCAACTCGCTGCCGTGCTTCATGTAAGCGTAGTTGGGCTCATCTGCTCCAAAGAAGCGCCAGATGGGTTTGAGCGGGCCGGTCGGTTTTGCCGCATCAATTTGAATCTGCACCGGAATGGTCTTGGCCACGAGCGCAGGCAAGGTGCCTTCATAAGCACGCACATAATCGACCACGAACTCATCTTCCTTGGTCGGGTCCTTCTCCCATTGGTTGGTGGCTCCAGCCCACGCTGCGGCTTCGCAGCTCAACTTTAAGTAGCCGGGCTTTTGGCAGGG
>Ga0209086_10001535_pt1 | contig 18707 bp, 20 predicted proteins | sample M_130207_XF_Meta_FD_187312 | JGI IMG/M metagenome (GOLD analysis project Ga0209086, IMG submission 187312) | Freshwater microbial communities from Lake Montjoie, Canada to study carbon cycling - M_130207_XF_MetaG (SPAdes) (version 2) | ecosystem: Environmental > Aquatic > Freshwater > Lake... | reverse complement strand
TGAAGTTTGGTGGTGGGGCCGAACTTCGGCTGATCCGCCACCCATGATGCGCGCTTGTTCGGCATTGGGACCGATGACGGCAATTGACTTGAGCGTGGAAGCAATGAGAGGTAGGAGCTTCCTGTCATTCACGGGCTCGTTGCGCAAGAGAACCATGGATCCAATAGCGGCGCGGCGCGCTAGAGCACGATGCTCGGGTAGGTCAATGGCTTGAGCTTCCATCGGGGCATCATCAAGTGCGCCAAGGCGATCAAATGTTGTGAGCAATGTTCGTACTGCGCGATTGAGTTCCTCTACGTCGACCTGACCTTCGCGCACCGCTTCGGCTAAGACTTTTCCATAGGCACGCGGCGGTGCTGGCATCTCTAGATCAAGCCCAGCGTGTGCCGCACCTTTGGTAGAAGTGACAGCGAACCAATCCGTGACGACGAATCCTTCAAAGCCCCACTCATCGCGCAAGATGCGCTGCAAAAGTTCATGATTCTCGGCGCAATACACACCGTTCATACGGTTGTAAGAGGTCATGATGCCGAGCGTTCCACCTTCACGTACGGCGAGTTCGAAAGGCAGCAAATACAGTTCGCGCAATGTGCGTTGATCAATGACGCTATTGATTGTGTGGCGTTCAAATTCGGCCTCATTGCCGACAAGGTGTTTAACGGTCGTCGCAACATTTTGCGACTGCACACCACGAATAAAAGATGCTGCCAGTTTTCCTGACAATAGGGGGTCCTCTGAATAGCATTCAAAACTGCGACCAAAGAGTGGTGAGCGAGGAAGGTTGACAGTTGGGGCAAGCAATACGCGGGCCCCCTTGGAACGTGCCTGGTGCCCAAGAGCGATACCCAACTCCTCAACTAAAGGTGCATCAAAAGTTGCGCCGAGCGCGGAACCACATGGGATGCAGAGAGTGGCGACTTGTTTACCGACGCCCGGGATAGTGGCCCCACGTGCACCGGCTGGACCATCAGTGACAATCACTGAGGGAATGTTGTGGCTCTCGACGGACTTGGTCGTCCACATCGAACTTCCTGTGGTGAGTGAGGCTTTTTCCTCAATGGTCATCAGGGTTAAGAGGGCTTCAATATCACGCGTCACGAGGTCAATCCTGCCATCTTTTGGCGATTGACCTTCTATCTAGATACCAAACGCGGTGTTGCGCACCATCTCGACTAAGTCATCAGGACCCGCCAAGGAAACCTTCGCCTGCGCTTGGCGACCGTAGAGAAACAAAATCACTTCGCCTACATCGCCACTGATAGTTACCGCAGGCTCGCCCTTTTTGGCCACAACCGTTTGTCCATCAGAGGTTTTGAGAATGAGACCGCATGGGGCTTTACGAGCGAACAGCCCTGCACCTTTAGAAATGGACTGATTCAGTTGCTCTTTGACAGCGGCAGGAAGTTCTCGGGGAGTCCAACCAGCAACAGCGCGCCGAACATCTTCGAGGTGCACGAAATATTCAATGGTGTTCGTCAGTCGATCAAGAGCTGAAAGACGTATGGGCGACAAACGACCAGGACCCTGACGAACTGATGTGATGAGTTTTTCCCATGGGCGTTTCTTGGCTGATAAGCGAACGCGATCTCCGTACCCTGCCAATTTTTTGATCATTAGTCCTGCCGCCGCGTCGGGCCGGCGATCGCGAACGACGAGGTGCGCGGCTAAATCTTTTGTTGTCCAACCTGCACACAGTGTTGGCGCGTCTGGTCCGACTTCTGTGAAGAGGTCGCAGAGGGCTTGGCGTTCGAGTTGCGCTGCATTCATGTCATGTCTCCTTGTGTATCTTTCCAACTTACCCCTGAAGGCCATTGTCCAACCCCACCGTTGTCAATAAGCAGACCGCTATGTGTCCGATTTGTATGGCAACTCCGCCAGACCAACATTCGCTGCGCCATGTCTAATATCCGTTTTGGGTCGGTCACAGGGGTGCGCCACGTCGGATCAAGGGCGATGTCAAAGCACAAATATGAACCATCACCAAACTGCACATACGCAGTGTCCTGCGTGCGATGCACCGCAAGATGGCTCGTCGTGAGACGATCATCCCATGGCCATTGATTATTGACATGCGGAATCAGAGCCGATCGCCAGTCAAATTCCCATGAAGCTGCTTCTCGCCAAATGGGTGGCGTCGCGCCTTGCAAAAATGGTGTCAATGAATGTCCGTCGCATTGCAACGGCATGGATTGACCCCAGACATCAGCCAAAGTTGGCAGCACATCAACACTTTCAGTGAAGTGTTGCACCACAGTTCCGTGAGTCGCAGTCTGTGTGGGATCCCGCCAAAGAAGTGGAATGTGATGGCTTTGTTCGAACCACCCAACTTTTTCTTTGAGTCCATGATCACCAAGCTGTTCTCCGTGATCAGCAGTGACAATGATGACTGTATTCTCCCATGCACCTAACCGTTTCAATGCAGCCCAAAGGCGTCCCATCTCGGCGTCAACGGCGGAGATCATGGCGAAATATTGTGAGCGCATGTATCGCAGTTCAGTTTCATCGCTGGGAGCGGTGACAGCGCTGACGCCGAATAAAACGTCATGGAATGGGTGACGGTCAGGGCTTGGAGCGATGGGCATACCGACATCGGCGGGGTCATACATGGAAGTGAAATCACGCGGCGCAGAATATGGCGGATGCGGGCGCAGATAACTCGCATGTGCAAACCACGGTGCCTGAGCAGTTGTCGTTTGGTTCTCTAACCAGTCGATGAGATGGTCGGTCATGAATCGAGAAACACTGTGCTCAACAGGACGCTCGTGTTCTGTGGCGAGTAGATGCATATGACCCGCGGAGACGTCGTAGCCGTTGGCTTTCAGGAATTCCACCCATGGGCGATGCGGTCCAGTCAGATCAAGTTCCCAGGTGAAGCCCGGCAGTAGACCTTCATATGTTTGCAGCCGTGGATCATCGGCGCGCAGTGTGATGCGCGGATCAACAGATTGATCGGTGTAACCGAAAAGTGCGCCTTGTCGTCCAGATCGTTGTGCCAAGCGTGCCACATTGTCAAAGCGATCGTCAAGTGGAGTGCCGTTAGCCACGACGCGATGATTCATCTGGTACATCCCCGTGTACAAACCGGCGCGCCCTGGTGCGCACGGTGTGGATTGGGTGTAGTGGCATGCGAAACGCACACCTGCACTTGCCAATGCATCGAGATGTGGGGTCTTGACTAAAGGGTGACTCGCGCACGACAAAGCGTCACCACGGAATTGATCCAAAGTGATCAATAGGACATTTGCTGGGGCGGTCACATCCACAGCCTAAAACCGATTAATCCTTGAGGATGTATTGGTAACGACCATTGGATTCAGTACGTTCCATTTCACCTGTTAAACGTAAATGCTCCAAGTGGGCAAAGGTCTCACTGTCGGCCATTCCACCCTGGGAGCGAGGCGAGAAAAGAAAAGTAGACATGTCCATCACAGTCGCCGGGCGACCGAGTTCAATACAGGCATCGCGCAGCCGTTGTAGGCGCCCCACATGATGTTCCTTGATTTCATTGGCACGGCCAGCAAGGTCGCTGAAGACATTGCCATGGGCAGGTAGAGCTAATTTTACTTGCGGTCCAAAGGCTGCGACTTTGTCTAGGGACTCAAAGAATAAGTTGAGTGGGTCTTTGGCGCGAATGAGTCCGCTGATATGGGGCGTGATCGTTGGCAAGACATGATCGCCGCAGAGCATCAGACCGTGTTCTGGGTCAAAGAGGCATAGGTGATCGGCAGTGTGGCCTGGGGTGTGTACTGCCACCCAATCGCGACGGGCGAAACGAAAATGCTGTGCGTCTGTGAGTCGCACTGTCGGCGTTGGCAAACGCAAGAGGCGCGGTATTTTGCGAGTGACGGCGATCCGGGCGCGTCGTTTCCAAGGAATCTCCATACCTGGTCCACCCCAAGGAGGAGCATCCCATGGCATGCGTGGCTTGGAACGCATTTCTACATCGTCAATATCTGCATCAGGTGGTTCTGAGGGATCCCAAAACACACGAAACTTTTCATGAGTGATGATGTCGCAACCCGTATCGGCCTGTAGCCAATGAGCTCCGCCGAAGTGGTCGGGATGGCTGTGGGTGACAATCACTGAATGCACTCGCTTGAGAGGAACACCTACTTGATCGAGTCGTTTCTTGACGACTTCGTAACTACTTTTTTCTGGCAGACCAGGGTCAACCAATGTCACGCCGCGTTCATCTTCAAGAATGTACATATTGACGTGACCGAGACCTGGAATTGAGATCGGCAATTGGGCGCGCAACACACCAGGAGCGATCTCTAGGATCTCGTCACTCGCTGGCAGTTGCTCTTGTTTAAGTGGTCGGGGGACTACTTCGGTCATGGAATAAAAACTTTCTCGCGGTAGAAGCGTAATTCCGCGATGCTCTCATGAACGTCATCAAGGGCACGGTGTTTACCAACTTTGAATTCGCGGACATTGTCGCTTCCTGCGTACCAACGTTTCACTAACTCTTTAATGGTGCTGACGTCAACTGAGCGATAGTGCAAGTGATTTTCAATCTCCGGTAAATATCGTGCGAGAAATCTTCGATCGGTTCCGATGGAGTTTCCACACAGAGGAATAGTGCGCGCCTCGGGGACATGAGTCTTAATGAACTCCAAGGTCTGTTGACCTGCTTGCTCAAGAGTGACTGTAGATTCGCGGATCAGAGTCAGTAGTCCTGATTTGGTATGCATATCAACGACGAACTTGTCCATGATGGCGAGAACTTCATCAGAATGGTGAATGACAATGTCTGGGCCTTCGGCGATGACATTGAGTTGATCGTCAGTGATGATCGTGGCAATTTCGACGATGACATCCTTTTCAGGTATCAGTCCCGTCATTTCTAAATCCATCCACACAAGCACAACCCAAACGATACGCCATCGCTGTGGCGTTCTATCAATGCTCCATTTTCAAACTTTGGCGCCAACGCCTATCGTCTAGGTATGGATGAACCGCAATTGACCGTTTCCGTGGTACGGATTGACAAACAACTTGATCTGCCGGCCTATGCCCATGAGGGGGATGCGGGCCTTGATTTGATGGCTCGCGAAGAGGTCAGTATTGCCCCAGCGGGTGGTCGGATTTTGATGCCGACGGGTATTTCAGTGGCGATTCCGAGCGGTTTCGCAGGTTTTGTGCTTCCCCGTAGCGGTTTGGCTCTGAAAAATGGTGTCACAGTCTTAAATAGTCCGGGTCTGATCGATTCTGCTTATCGGGGCGAGATCAAAGTGATTTTGGTGAATACCGATCCGCGTAATCCGTACAAAATCATGCGTGGTGATCGAATCGCCCAGTTGGTGATTCAACCAGTTGCATCTGTGCTGTGGAATGAAGTGAACACTCTTGATGGTGCCAATCGTGGTGGCGGATTCGGACATTCGGGCCGCTGATATTTAAGCGGCGAGACGCATTTTGGCGATCTCGGCGATCATCGCATCACGAACTCTTTCGCGCAACGCGGGCACATCGTCAAGGGTCATTCCAGTTGTCTCAATGATCTCAAGAACGCGAACTTCGGCTTTGGCATCACCCATTCGCCAGTCACTCTTACGCAACGCGGAACGAGTGCCGTGAACGACGACGGGCAACATCGGTGTTTGGGTGCGAATCGCCAGAACAAATGCCCCATCTTTAAAACTACGCATTTCGCCATCGGAACTTCTCGTTCCTTCAGGGAAGATCATCACCGACATTTTTCGCTTGAGCCATTTCTCGCATACGACGAGAGCCGCTGCGCCACTTGACCGATCGCCGCGCAGCAAAGAAACATCGCCTGACATTTTCATCATCCAACCCACTAAAGGAATTCGTAAAATTGATTCCTTGCTGAGATATTTCATTTCCATCTTCAAGTGGCTCAGTAGTAACATGTCAACGAAGCTCTCATGGTTAGAGACCATGACATAGGGATTTCGTTTGTTGGCAGGGAGTTGACCACTCGTTTTGAACTTCCACATCGGATTCAACCACTGGTGCAGAACACATAGGCGGCGAAAGGTGTATCCCGTTGCGTAACGGCCCTTATCGAACGGTGTGGTGGCGATCCACACGACAAAAACGATGGGAGTCCAAACAATGACGATCACGCCAAGGGCAAACCAACTCCACAAACTCAAAATACTTCTTTTCATCACAGATCATGTTTACACATCCGAAGGTGTCATAAGGTTGTCGCGTGAGCCAACCTGCGATCAACTTCACCGATATTCCCCCTGAGCACCGAGTTCGTGAATTATTCCTGGCCGCTCAAGATGTGCAGACCCGCGCATATGCCCCGTATTCGCATTTTCTTGTCGGGGCAGCGATCCTGACGTCCACAGGGAATACCTATGTTGGTTGCAATGTGGAGAATGCTGCTTATCCAGTGGGGAGTTGCGCAGAGGCTGGGGCTATTGCGGCGATGGTTGCCGGAGGAGACACGGAGATCGCCGTTTTGGTCACTATTTGCGATAGCACTGATGTCGGAACTTGTTGTGGAGGTTGTCGGCAAAGAGTGCGTGAGTTCGCAAAATCGGATACACCCATCTATGCCTGCGGGACAGATGGGATTCGCGCCGTATTCACCATGGAACAGTTGTTGCCAACATCTTTCGGACCTGAAAACTTGGTTGGTTTTGTTTCGTGAACGAAAAGCGTTTGCTTGCTCAACGAATTTTATCGTTGATTGATCTCACAAATCTCAACGATGGTTGTACCCCAGAAGATATAAAAACTTTATGTGCGCGAGCCAGCGGTCCGTGGGGTCACACCGCAGCTGTTTGCGTTTGGCCAAGATTTGTTGGACTTTCCAAATCGCTACTGACCGATTCACCGATCCAAGTTGCAACAGTTGTCAACTTTCCTAGTGGTGATGGGGAGGTCGCAGCAACTATCAGGGAAACTGTGGATGCTTTAAACGCTGGCGCCGATGAGATTGATCTTGTATTGCCATACGCCGCGCTGCAACGTGGCGATGAGTCAACAGTCATTGCGATGTTGTCAGCGATTCGCAACGTAGTGCCAACGCCAAGTCTGTTGAAGATCATTCTTGAAACGGGAGAATTGGCTGATCCAATCTTGATTGAACGAGCCGCTCACTTGGCAATTGCCGCCGGCGCTGACTTCATCAAGACATCATCCGGTAAGACCCGCACCTCAGCCACACCGCAAGCAGTCGCAATTATGCTCGCCACCATCCATGCTTCGGGTCGTGTAGTTGGCTTAAAACCATCGGGAGGAATAAAGACTGTTGATGATGCCCGTGGCTACCTCCAACTTGCGGATGCCGTGATGGGTCAAGACTGGGCAACACCCCAAACTTTTCGTTTCGGGGCGAGTGGACTGCTCGATGCCATTGAGTCTGAACTTGCTTAGTGGGAAGGCCCGAATCTGAGAACATGTCAGTCGTATCGGCTTCATAGCGATATGAAATCTTCACATTCCAGCCATGGGTCTTTCAGCGTTTAGAGTTAATGACTGAAACGGTCTGGCGACTGAAAGGCGCGTCATGAAAATTGCGGCAATACAACATGACATCGCCTGGTGCGATCGACAGGCAAACTTCAATCATCTGGCAGTGCTGATAGCTCAAGCAAAACTTAATGGAGCCAAACTCGTGTTGTTGGCTGAGACATTTTCCACTGGTTTTTCTGTTCAAGAAGAGGACTTCGCTGAACCTCAAGGTGGACCGTCTTGCGCGTTCTTAGTTTCGATGGCCATGGAACACGGCATTTGGATTGGGGGAACATGTCCCGAGATCGCTGGAGATAGCGATGACGCTCGACCCGCCAACACTTTTGTTTTAGTGAGTCCGCAGGGAGAGGAACATCGTTATCGCAAAATTCATCCTTTCACTTATGGTGGCGAAGACCGATTTATTCGTTCTGGTTCGGACTTTGTCACGGTTGATGTTGAGGGATTACGAGTCACGCTCTTTGTGTGTTACGACTTGCGTTTTGCTGACGAATTCTGGAAACTTGCTGAGGACACTGATGTCTATCTAGTACCGGCAAATTGGCCAGAGGCTCGACGCACACATTGGTTGACTCTGCTTGAGGCACGCGCCATTGAAAATCAGGCGTACGTGGTCGGGTGCAATCGTGTCGGGACTGGTGGATCACTGGTGTACGGCGGTGACAGTCGGATCTTTGATCCACTCGGTGAAACTTTGGCAGAAGGAAAATCGGGCGAAGAGTGCATTCTGTACGCCGAGATCACGAGGAATCGGGTCCAGGAAGTGCGCGACAAGTTTCGATTTTTGCAGGACCGTCGTTCGTAGTTTTTAGTGAAGTCTTTTAGCCATCAGGCTGACGATTTTTCCTGGTCTGGTTTCGAGTTGAGCGACCTCAACAAAGCCCTCACGGGCGTGGAATCTCAATGAGCCTTCATTGGGGGGTTGGACATTCACCTCTAAGGTGAACCATGGGGCGTCAGTTCGCGTTTCAACCTCGCGATACAGCAGTTTTCCGATGCCTTGGCCTTGATGGGAACTGGTAATCGCCACGCGATCCAAGTAGATAAAGTTCTCGTAGTTCTCGCAAAAGAAAAGGTAATTTGGACTGGCGTAGGTTGATTGAGGTGGAAGGAGCATACAAAAGCCAACTAAGTTGCCGTCCACTTCGGCACCAATAGCGATATTGCATTGACTGAAAATCTGCAGCATCGCTTCTTGAGTCTCTTGACCCACTGCTGGAACATTTTCTTCATTGAGAGCCATGATGGCGTCAATATCGGTGAGGGCGAGATTACGGATTATCGGCACACGACAAAACTACTTCTCTCATAGGGGCGTAACATCTGTTCATGCTTTTTTCCAAAAGGAACAATGAGATGGTCAGCCCACAAGATGCCTTGCCTGGTCGCACCGATCAGACCATGCCTGTACCTGAGAAGCATTTTGTTCTTGATGCACCTCTACGCGGACCGTGGCCAACAGGTTGCGAAACAGCCGTCTTTGGTATGGGCTGTTTCTGGGGGGCCGAGCGCATCTTTTGGCAGTTGCCTGGTGTCTTTTCAACTGCCGTTGGCTATGCAGGCGGGTACACACCGAACTGTACCTACGAAGAGAACTGTTCAGGTTTGACAGGTCATGCTGAAGTCTTTTTTGTGATTTACGATCCCACCGTGATCAGTTACGAATCTTTGCTCAAAGTATTTTGGGAAAATCACAATCCGACTCAAGGTATGCGACAAGGCAATGACATGGGCTCGCAGTATCGCAGCGCGATTTACACCACGTCGCAGTCCCAGATGGATGTCGCGCAGGCCTCATGCGCTTTGTTCCAAACAAAACTCAATGAGGCTGGGTATGGAACGATCACGACCGAAATAGCCGCCATGGGCGAGTGGTATTACGGCGAGCCCTATCATCAGCAATATCTCGCGAAAAATCCGAATGGATATTGCGGAATTGGCGGGATGGGTGTCTCATGCCCGATTGGTACTGGGGCGTAACGAGGCTAAGCAGCGAGTTCGTTGTGAGTTGGTGAAGCCAATCTCACAACGCGCAGTCGCTCAATGGGTTGATTCACAAGCCATGACAAAGTGCGATTATAGGAACGCTCAATAATCTTTCCACCGAGGCGTTCGAGGCTTGCTGACCGACGGCCAGCTTTTGCATTGATGTCCGCATACCACCCTGCATGACCGTTTAATGTCGCCTGTTCGTCAACATAGTGAAGACTCTGTAAACCCCCTGCACCAAATCGCGCATGGCTGCGCATATTGACATGGGCATGCATGTCAATATTCTTGGGCAACTTTTGACGACTGAGTTTGGCGCCATCAAGGACGCGCCTCCAGTACAGACCCCAAGTTCCACCCCGAAGCAATCCAAATGGGGCCACAACAAGACTCTTGATCATCAATCGTACGGAGTTCTTGAACATCCACTTATTGAAAGCTTGTTCATCATCACAAATCAAAACATAGCCAACGATCTGATCATCGTCTGAAACTATGCAGCGCCCGAGATCTCGAGCAAACTTCAAATACCAACCCAAACTAACGTTCACAAAATCTTCCTGGAAGCGAATCTTGAACTTCAACGAGTTGCCCATAACGATGGTTTCAAGAAAAATAGTCTTAATTTCTTCGTCGTCGTTAGGGCCCAAAGGACGAAGTTTCATGCAACGCGGCCAAACTCAATGTTGTGTAATTGATTCTCTAAATTTGAAACTGGTTCACTGTTTGCATAGTTGTGCAGGAGAGTTTTCGCAGCTTTTTCCCAAGTGAATTGACTTGCTCGGTCACGGCAAGCCTTTCGAGCCATATCGCGATCACTGAGCAGTATTGATTCAATAGCAAGAGATACGCATATCGGTGTGAGCGATGTCGCGACCCCACATCCGGCGGAGAGTATTTCACGCGATGCTCCAGACGATGCAACAATCGCCGGGGTACCAGAAGCGAGAGACTCCAAAGTAGAAAGACTAAATGTTTCTCTGTCGCCTAGGTTGAGCGTGCAAAACGAGTTGCGGAGGATCGAGGCAATGTATTCGCGATCGGTTATGTGACCCAAAAAAGTAATCGGTAAATCACGAGATTGGTCCATCAATTCTTCTTTGAGCGGTCCATCACCAATCACTACCAGTTGAATATCGCCACGATGTTGACAAATCTCTCGAATCGCTGAAACGGCTAGACGAGGATTCTTTTCAGGTGAGAGTCGACCAACGAGAGCAACTGTATGTGCGCGGCCGTGAAACTGATCAGGATGTACATCGATGTGTTGATCCGAACCAAATTGAGTGTGGTCAACGCCAAGGGAAATGCGGATTGGTTTAATACCTAGTCGTTCAAGTTCACTGGCAGCGAAGGTGGACGCGCAGATGAAATTTTGCGTATCTCGCATCAGGCGACGGTGTTGGTTATTGGCTAGGCGATGTGCGATCCATGAAATCTTGAGATGGCTTTTGAGAAGTTGAGATAATGACTCGTGGGAAAAGACAAAACTGCTGGCGCCAATCTTGGGGGCAAATGCCCCAAGCCACCAAAGTGTGGTCTTGTCGTGTATTTCAATAATGTCCGGGACAATTCGCAGCAGGAGATCTTTGAGGGCCTGACGGCGCCAGATCAGCCGATAGCCGCCCCACCCAGGAACTTGAGGGGCTTCAAGTTGAATGTGTCGAACTCCGCTGTCGTCAATGGAGTCTGAGAAATTACTTCCTGGGGTGATCACAACAACTTGATGTCCTAGCGCCCTGTATTCGTTTCTCAGTTCAGTCATTGTGCGTGAGATTCCGCCAGATGTGGAGTGAACCAAATTGGCTACTTGCACAATCAACATACGAGGCTCAGTTCGGGTTGGATCAGGTCGCTATACGACTTACTGACATATCCCACATCAAGAAGGCGGCGAATACAGTCTTCGCTGACCGCCATAAGTTTCTTATCGGTGATATCGCCGGGATGAAGTGCCAGGCGTAAGTCATGATGAATGAGCGAGCGTGTGAGTGTTCCCAGTTTCCACCAACCGACTCCAAGGAAACTGAGAGTGCTGTTGGGACGGTGAGACCAAGCGGGTATGTCAATCACGGTATTTTTCTGGAGATTGATCAATCGTGTGCGTGTCGTGAGATAACTAAAGCCCATCTCTTCTGCTGCTTCTATCGTCCCATCAGATGCCAGCCAACCAGGTGGCACAAAACCAATCGGTGCAAAACCATATTGCTCGAGCGCATTAGCACCAAGGCGCATACGGCGCAATGCTTCAGTTTTACTTGCTGTATGAAACTCATTACACCCACGTGTCATCACAGCAGATGTCAAGCGTGCCCATGAAGGGGCAGTGACTTTGTCATGTGTGTAGCCGTGTTGTACGACTTCGTGTCCACGTGTTTGAACTTCGTGAAGCCAGTCAATGAATCTCGGTGAATCAGACAGGGACATTCCTTGCCAAAGACCTGGAACGACTAAGAGTGAACATGTCACGCCGAACTGCTCCATGCGCCGAACAGCACGACTACTAGCTTGAAGAGTCGATGGGGCAACATCGTGAATCGATACCACCAACCTCGGAGCTGATTCAGGAAGGGCGAGATGCCCATTCATTAGGCAGACTTTCGAAGAGGAAGTGGGGTGTTGATGACCGCTTGATAATGCTGGAGCAAATCGTTCATCACCGAATTCCAGGTGCGTGAAATGACTGATTGGCGGCCATGCGAAGCGAGAACTCGACGCAGGAGCACATCCTCATGAAGCTGCTGCACGGCACCCGCCAAGCTTTCTGGGTGTTCAGGACTCCATAGCAAGCCGTTTTGCCGATGTTGAATGATGTCAAGTGGACCTCCAGCAGCTGGGCCGACCACAGGCACTCCCGATGCAAGGGATTCTTGAATAGCTTGACAAAATGTTTCGTTGAGACCTGTGTGCACAAAAATATCCAATGTTGCAAAAGCGCGAGCGAGTTCTTCACCGCGCAACACACCGGTAAACGTCGCATCAGGGATTGATTTCTCAAGTGAGGCTCGAAGGGGACCTTCTCCGACGATAACTAATTTAATTCCTGGTCGACCGCTGAGGGTACGCAGGCGTTCCACTTCTTTTTCGCGCGCTAAGCGCCCGACATAGCCAACAACTGTTTGCCCTCTTGGTGCCCATTGGCGATGCAAGTCTTCATCGCGCTTGGATGGATGGAACCTATCGGCGTCAACTCCGCGAGGCCATATCGCGACATCGTCAAGTCCATTTTCGCGTAATTGCCAACTTGTAATAGTTGAAGGCGCCAATGTGAGATCGGCTGAAGAATGAGCAGTTCGGATCGCGCTCCAAATGGGCTTGCCTAGTCTGCCGAGGTGGTAACGCCGAGCAAAGCCCGCAATATCAGTTTGAAAGATGGCCACTACTGGAATACCCATTCGGCGAGCAGATCGACCAGCAGTGCCCCCCAAAACCAGAGGAGCGGCAAGGTGAACAACGTCAGGCTTAAATGATTTCAGAGTCCGATAAACAGTGGTGCCGCTAAATCCAACTCGCACATCGTCATAGAAGGGCATGGAGCACGCTGCGACACGTACAACTGGAGTCGAGTTATACATTTTTTCGCCAGGACCAGGGGCAATGATGATGGCCTGGTGGCCATTTCGATGCAGGTAGTCGGCAAGCTGGCAAACGGAATTTGTCACTCCATTTACCGATGGGAGAAAAGATTCAGCGACAATCGCTACCCGCACAACTAAAAAGTTATGAAACGGGGGTAAACAAACGTCGTACCTGTGGTTTCGACAAAGCAAATATTAAGCAGACAACAGAGGTCTTAATGATCAGGGAACCCACAGTTTCAAGGTTGACGAGGGCCTCGATACTGAGACATACGATAAGGCAAACAAATCCGATGATGATTTGTTGAGTCCACTGCTTCCAAGGAAAGACGTCATAAATAGTTGACTGCAAAACCTCGGCCACTCGCCTGAGAACCCACAGCCAGGCCACGATGTTGGCGACAAATGTGCCGATAGCGGCGCCAATTGGTCCAAAGATTAAAACCAATGTTGAGGCAGCGATGGCGTTGGAGACAAGAAGTACAAGTGACGCCACAAGTAAATCACGAGTACGCCCAGCGGCCCGCAAAACAACGCCATATTCGGCAACCCGATGGAGCAATATCAGGGTGAAAATCACGAGAATTGGTGCGCCTGAGCGATATTGACGACCAAACATCAAGTCGATGATTTCGGGACTGCAAATGATCAGCACGGCGACCGCGGGAACGAGCACATAAGTCAGGCGGATCGATTGTTCGATCCATACGTGTAGCGCCACTGGGTGTTCGCCGCGAGCTAAATGATGCACGAGTGACACTGCAATGGCGGCCCCGCCGGCAACGGGAAGAATATTGATAATGGGCAACTCCTGAGCGGCGATGGCGTACTCGCCAAGCCTTTGGGGATAGAGCGCGGCAACTAACCATTTATCGAGGCTGCGGTTGAGAACCGACACAATGATGGTTGCACCAAGGGGAAGTGCGAACTTGATCTGATCGCGAATTCGCGGAATCGTCGGCGATTCTTGGAGTTGCACTTTGTTATCAGGGCGCGGACGAGTTGCCCACAATAATGCGATAAGAGCTGTGACAGATCGAAGGATGCCAGCCAAAAGGAGCCCGATGCAAGCTGACCGCAGGCCACCTTCATGAGTAAAGAGACCTAGAACAGCCACCAAGGTGATGACGCCCATTGAGCCTTCCCACATCGCTGACAATAACGAACGTTCCATCGCAACGAGAGCCATTGCACAAATAGTTGATGGCAGTTCGACAGCAACCACGATTCCTATGAGGACGACCAACCCTGCCAGGCCATCCCATTGCCTAGTCAATGGACCCGCTGCAATGTAGAGCACAGCAGAGACAGCACTGCCTGTGAGAAGGAGTGCTGTCATACTTCGAAGCACAACTCTCCGTTGGCCATGAGGATCTAGATGTGAAATGAAGTAGGGCATTCCGTGGTGAAGCCCAAGATTGGCGACGACCAGCATGGCGAAATAAATGGACATCAAATAGGCCATTTTTGACCAATCTGTATTGGTCATCCAGCGAGCGAGGAATGTGGCCACCAGAATCTGCGAGCCAGTGTGTACTCCTTGGCCAATAGTGATCCAAGCTGTGCGTCGCCCGACGACCTTGGCCGATTCAGTTTGCATGGACTAGTAGACCAAAGGTGTCGTTTCGAAATTCACTCATGGCGGCCTTCTCGCTATCGGAAAGTTCAAAAGCGTAGTGAGTCGTTATTGGGCGATGAAGCAATTTGAGCAGTATCAGTGAGAGTAATCCGCGTGGGGTTCTTCGAAGGCGTTTCAAGAAATGATCAAAATTCCAAGTATTACTACCATGAAAGCAACGAATGAATAGATGAGAATAACTCTGGTCCAAAACGCACAGACCACCTTCATCTTTAACTGAACGCATGAAAACCGAATCCTCACCTCTGCGTTTCGCCGGATACCGGGCTTTAGTTTGACGATGGACAATCGTTCCCGGAGTCGCCAAGCCTGCGTCAGCTCGGAAGGGATGATGAACAAAATCTTCAGAATCAATGTGCATCAGCGTCCACTTGAGAGCACAAGCCGATGTGTGACTTTTCTTGATTGCTGAAATTTGTATGGCAAGACGATCGGGGTGATACCACTCATCGTCATCCCACTGAGCAATGAATTCACCATCAGCATTGTCAAGGGCAAGATTTCGAAGTTCCCCTAGGGTATGTGCGTCATCGGCGTCAATATGCAATTCAGTAATTGTGACGCCGTCGGGCAGTTGAGTCGGAATCACATCGCAATACGACTGCTCACCGTCGTTGACTATGAGAAGTTCTCGTGGAAAATAAGATTGCGCAAGAAAGCATTGGATTGCCCTTTGCGCTAGATGCGGGCGATCACGAGTGACCATGGTGCAGGTGACTAGATCGTTAGGCTGCATCGCGCGTTTGACGTTCAAAGTTTTCTGATTGCAGAAGAGATGAGGCCATCCTCCAAAAAACTGCTTTTGACAGATTGCTATGAATCAATTCAGGCGTGAGGGAGTTCAACAATTCTCCGTGGTTACTACTGACGTAATGAATAAGAAATGATTCATCAGGTAACTGCAAACGCTCATCGATAAAGAATCGGTAACTTTGGCCGGGTGGCACGGCGAAAAAGGCATTGGGTTGGTGAACATGAGCGAGGTAAGGCTCTTGTTCAACGACAGTGCTCAAGAGTGATGGGCCAAGTGAAAATCTCACCGTCGGGTCAACCTTTTGGGCACTCTCCAAAAGCGCAGTAGTGAGATCGGAGTGTGACTGGGACGCCATGACCGCATTATTGAGGGCTCGTACCAGAACATGACGGTCGACCAACTCTTGAACTTTTCGTGGCGGTGAGTACCGACCGCTGAAGTTACAAAAGACTTTATTGAGCCACCAGTTCACTGCCCATAAAGATGTCATTGGCCAGTCCTGCATAGTGAGCCCTTGTTGGACGCGCTTTTCATCAAGCTTCCAGACAAATTCTGCTCCGACCTGACTATGTGAAGACTTCAAAATGTCATCAAGTGGACGACGCACGAGGATGTCAAAGTCAAGGTAGATGCCGCCACGTAGATGGAGAAGTGCATAACGCAGGAGGTTGCTCCTCGCAGAGAGTGCGTTACGAGGAATTCGTTGCCAAACAGCAAGTAAGTCCGAAGATCTTGAGATATCGGAGTCACAGGCATGGAATAACTTCGCCACATCAATATTGTGAATTTCTACGTTGGCCATTTGGCGCGTGAGAAGAAAATCCAGAGTGATTGGTTCGGGACCTTCGAGATGAATCTCTATGGTGGACCAAGGATGGTGGCGCAGCACACTCTCAATGGCGAGCCGATTAGATAAACCGAAGGATTCTCCTGACCAAACGAAAATGAATCGCTCCAGAATTTTTGCCGACACTTACAAACTTTGGCTAACCAATACCAATTTGCGATTGCCAAGAGGTAAACAAAGGGTTGCGAGTAGTTATATATGTGGCTTCGTTGACCATTCTCGTAATGCGACATCAAGTTCATCCAACGAGCGCACGAGTTTGTTGATACTGCATTGCATCATTAAGTTGACAACCTCATTTTCGTTCGGAAATCGGGCGCGCCAGTCGGTGAATAATCCAATGATGAACTTGTTGTGGGCGTAGGCATAGCCCATCTCCCAGGCAGTGCCATCGTCGGTCATAATGCCATTGAGGTTGGCGACAACAACTTGGCAACGATCAATGCCACCTTTATCATTGAGAAATATCTCACCGACATTCTCGGCCGTCTTGGGCGGGTTATCACGGTGTGGCAAAAAGGTGTCGAACCCAGCATCTTGGACTAACTGATCAATTTTTTCAATGAACCAGCGTTCACCTTCATCAAATAATGGACCCGCCACATAGGCGTATGGTCGATCTGTGACAGTCATGTTGTGCTCCATCCATTCTTTCTGATGTCTTCACCATCGGCATCTTGAGGACGACCCTCATGACGCAATTCGCCGGGTGTCTTGGACAATCTGGCAATCAGATTTTGCATGGGTGTCTCACCGACCATGGTGACTGCCTCACGGAAAATGAAATGCGGATCAGTAGCAATATCGGCCATATTCATCACTGGACCTACGGCCGCTTCAGCCGACTCAAAAACTTGCACGACTTCTGCGCGAGTACGTTGTGCGCACCACTCGCGCATCAATGTTTCGAGTTCATCACGATGCGCGGCGCGTCCGTCAAATGACTTGAATCTCTGATCGTCGCCGACACCCAAGAGAGACATCACGCGTTGCGCTACTGAGTCAGAGGAAGTTGAAATTCCAACCCACAACCCATCCGCACATAGATACGTGCCACGCGGGACGGTGTACGGCAAGCCTGAACCGAGACGAGGTTGTAATTCTCCGGTGAGGGCAAATAATGATGCAACTGGACCCATGATATGAAACATGCTTTCCAGCAAACTGATATCCACGACTTGACCGACACCTGAGTACAGAGCCACCATCGTGGCGAATGCACCCACGATTCCTGTCAGTTCGTCGGTGAGTGCGATGGCTGGAAGGAGTGGTTGTCCGTCGGCCTCGCCATTGATGGCTGCAAAGCCAGACATTGATTCGGCAATGGAAGCGAAACCTGGACGTTGTGCATACGGACCGGTTTGTCCAAATCCGCTGACACGCGTCAAAATCAAAGTCGGATTGACGGCGTGCAGAACATCTGGTCCGAGACCGAGGCGTTCAAGTGCACCAGGGCGAAAGTTTTCTACGACCACATGGGCATCTTTAACCAACTCAAGAAAGAGTTCTTTGTCTTCTAGATTTTTCAGATCCAGAGAAATCGTGCGCTTATTACGGTTAGCTAGTTTCCACCACAAGCCAACACCATCACGCGGATCTTTCCAGGCCATATTGCGCAAACTGTCACCAGTGTCAGGTCGTTCAACTTTGATGACTTCGGCGCCGTAATCAGCCAGATAACGCGCGCAGTTCGGCCCAGCGAGAACGGTCGAGATATCTAAAACCCGCATTCCATGTAATGCAGTAGAGGGCGCCGAGTGACTCACGATCTCTAGCCTGCCAAAAGTTTGGGCATTTTCACCATCTCTGACGAATTTGCTGGAGGACTGCCAGGGACGGAATTACTCGTGGGTTCCGAGATAGCGCTCAAAGACATCGCTGCGTTGCAATTCAGCCGATGTGCCAGCGAAGACGATCTCTCCACGAGTCATGACATATGCCGAAGTTGCAAGAGCTAGGGCGCGGGCCACAAATTGGTCGACGATAAGCAATGCTGCACCAGCCGCTGCGACCCCAGCGAGGAAGGAGAAGATCTCGTCAACCACGATCGGCGCTAGACCGAGAGAGCCCTCATCGACAAGAATCACTCGTGGGTTTTGGGTATAGGCGCGCGCCATGGAAAGCATTTGCTGTTGACCACCCGACATCGTTCCCGCTCGTTGCATGAGGCGTTCACCAAGAATCGGAAAGGCGGCAATTCCTTTTTCAATCGCTATCGACTGTTCGCCCGGCTTGGCTTGTAATTCAAGATTCTCCTTGACGGTCATTGAAGGAAATATGCCCCGACCTTCGGGAATGTGACACAGTCCAAGATTGGCGCGTTTGTTGGGTGCCAATGAGGACACATCTTGTCCATCAATCATCACCGAACCCGACATCGGACGAATTAAACCAGACATCGTCTTGAGCAAGGTTGATTTTCCTGCGCCATTGGGACCAAGC
>Ga0209086_10001531_pt1 | contig 18771 bp, 15 predicted proteins | sample M_130207_XF_Meta_FD_187312 | JGI IMG/M metagenome (GOLD analysis project Ga0209086, IMG submission 187312) | Freshwater microbial communities from Lake Montjoie, Canada to study carbon cycling - M_130207_XF_MetaG (SPAdes) (version 2) | ecosystem: Environmental > Aquatic > Freshwater > Lake... | reverse complement strand
ATAAATGAAACTAACAAAAAAAAATCCATCTTGTCCATCGTTAATATAATCTTCATATATATAATCTGCAATATCAATCACTGTATCATATGTTGATTCAGTCCAATTAATAGTATCATATTTTTCAATAATACACTCTGGATGCTTACGTATTAATTCTAAATTTTTACTAAGTTCTCTTTGGGTATAAGTTTGTTTATCTAAACCTAATTCAGACAAATAACTATCTGTTATTAATGACTTACTTAAAAAATTTTCCATTATTAATGACTTACTTAAAAAATTTTCCATTATATTTCTTCATGTATTTATCTTTAAGTGTAATCGGCGTTTTAAATGTGCGAAGGTGTAAAAAGTGCATCATAAAGGGTTTTGCGGCACTTTTTTTAAAAGTGCATCATAAAGGGTTTTGCGGCACTTTTTTTAAAAGTGCATCATAAAGGGTTTTGCGGCACTTTTTTAAAAAGTGCGTAATATATATATGCAGAAATACTTGGTTGAATTTGTTGGGACTTTTTTCTTCCTCTTCGTCATTATTTCTACTGGGCACCCTTTAGCCATTGGCGCGGCCTTAGCGCTTTCCATCTTTCTCGGCGGGAAAATCTCGGGCGGTAATTTCAATCCGGCCGTCACGATTATGATGGCATCCGCAAAAAAAATCCCCACCAAAGATGTATTGCCTTATATTGTGGCGCAAGTGGCGGGCGGGTTGTTGGCGCTGGAGGCGTATAAGTACCTTTGAGCAACCTTTTCCAAAAGGTTGGGCCAAAAGTACCTTTGAGAAAGGTACAGCCAAACCCGAACCGAGATGGGCGGCATGAGCTCGGGCATGAGCTCGGCTAAGACATCGGGCATGAGCTTGGCTAAGACCTTGGCTAAGACTGTTGAGAGAATAACAAAATATTTATATAATTTTTATAAATATGTTGCCAACATTATGCCCGAGGTTATGCCCGAGGTTATGCCCAAGCTCGTGCCACGTTTTGCGGCACTTTTTTGAAAAGTGCGGTTATGCCACCTAGCTCGGTTCGGTTTTGGCCCAACCTTTTCCCAAAAGGTTGCTAGCGCCGCACCCGCGCCAACGCCTGCAGAACGGTCGACGCGCCTGCTCCACCATAGGTCAAATCGTTGTAATTGCGATTTACGGCTTGTAGTTTCTTAAACCGGACATAATTCGACGAATCATACACATACTTTTGATTGCCTGTGTAAAAAGCCGTGCCTTGATTGTTGACCCCATCTTGCGGGGCGTGTAATCGGGAAACCATACTACTACTACCGACTTGGTCGATGGGTCGACCTAAAAGCGGTGAGGGCGCCGAATTGATGGACCCCGCCATATCACCTGCGCTAAAAAATCGTCTAAAGGGCGTGATGGGTGGTGTGGCCGAGACACTGCCGCTGGGCAGAAAAATCTGATTGCCAAAAGCGCGGCGCAAAGTGACCCGCTCCATTTCGCGTTCCCCGCCGCCTTCCATCCCCGTCCCGGAAAAACGGCTGCCTGCCCCCGCGCCAATCAAACCACCCTTGGGCTGCGCGCCGGGAATACCTCCGCCTAATACACTTGGAAATCTATCGCCAATAAAACCTGACATTATATACATTAGAACTATAAAAAATAATATAATATATAATGTGTTTCAAAGATATTTCAAAATTCAATAATACCGGCGACTATCTCTCCATTTTTAATGGCATCTTACTCACTGACCTCTTCGTCATTTTCCTCTTAATTGGCGGGGTTATTAAATCCACTGTCTTGAAGAAATGGTACCGCGATTTAAATTTAAGTGCGGTTATTGCCGATGTCTTAATTATTTTTATTGGGATTATTATCGCGCGGTTCCTTTACCCCCATATCTTTGCGCAATACTCCTTGATTAAGTTTATCGGTTTAGCGATTTGCGTCCAGGTTATTCACGACATTCTCTTTTATCAATTGTGTAAAGCGGTGCCTCGCGGTCAATCGCGAGTCATGGATATTTTTAAAGATTACGGAAAAGAAGTAGGCATTAAGGCCATTCTCTCCGATAGCGCAATGATGGTGATGTCCATCTTGTTGGGCTCTCTGCTAAAGGGCTTGAGCCTTAATGCCAACCTGATTACTATGATTTGCGCGGTTTATGTGGTGCCGTATGCCAGCACTTTTTAGAAAAGTGCCGCAAAACGTACCGCAAACCTTCCATCAAAATATATAAAAAAGAAATTATATATTTTTAATAATTTCGTTGCGTGTTTGCCTTAAGGGTTTTGCGGCACTTTTTCAAAAGTGCGTGGCTAGGTCATAATCCGCGGCGCAATATTCATCGATATCAATTCCTGGAACATCAATTTACATGAATACGGCAATTCCACGTACGCAAAGTCGATGCGGTTATCACACGTCTTACAGTAATGAATATGCATCTGGTCATTAAACGCCGCGATTAAACCACAACGTTTACATACATGTACTCGGAACGCATCCGACACATCATACATCCGTTCTTTCGTGAACCGCGACGCCCCGTGTGAGCACATACAATCACGTTCCATTTCCCCAAACCGCAAGCCGCCATCCTTGGACCGCCCTTCCGCCGGCTGTCGCGTGAGATTCACCATCGGCCCTATGCTGCGACTATGATGCTTGTCTGAGACCATATGCTTCAAGCGCTGATAGAAGACGGGCCCTACGAAAATGGATGTTTCAATCTGTTCCCCCGTGAGGCCGTTGTACAAGAGCTCATTGCCATTCGATTCGTACCCCACCTTCTGGAGTTCTTTACATATATCCTTGATATCAAATTTGCCAAAACTCGTGCCATCGCCGAATAGGCCAAGTTCCAAGAGAGTTTTGCCCAAGACCGTTTCTTTCAATTGCGCAATCGTCATCCGCGACGGAATCGCGTGCGGGTTAATAATAATATCCGGCTTCACGCCGCTGGGTAAGAACGGCATATCGCACTCGGGGATAATATTGCCTATCGTACCCTTTTGCCCGTGGCGACTGCTGAATTTATCGCCAATAATGGGTTTCCGCACCGTGCGGAGGCGCACCTTACAAAAGTTATAGCCATCGCCGTTCCTTTCAATATAATTTTTGTCGATATACGTCTCCTCGCCGCCCGTCCGGTGGATGCGGCTCTGGTCTTCGTATTTAATGCGCTTCGTGTGGTCATTGCGAGCGTCTTTAATCGGCAAGACCTTGGAAATAATGATATCGCGATTTTCGACCAAAGTGTTTTCGGGTATCACGCCCTGCGCATTGACCTTGTCATAATTCCCGAATTTCATGCCCTTGGTTTTCGTCGGGTCGGGTTTACAACGAATTTCTTCGTCCCCGTGAATTTTCTTATCCTCGTCTTTTTCGGTATGATAAATGGTCGCCTGAAAGAGCCCGCGGTCAATCGAGCCCTTGTTAAAGAGGATACTGTCTTCTTGATTGTAGCCCGTGTGTGCCATAATCGCCACAATGACTTGGCAGCCGGACGGAATTTTATTCAACTCAATCATATTCATGACCCGCGTTTCGACCAGCGGACGCATCGGATAGGTTAAGACATACGCCGTCTTGTCCATCCGGTTATCGAAATTTGTCACATACATTCCCATCGCCTGCTTGCCCATCGCACATTGATAGGTATTACGCGGCGATTGATTGTGCTCGGGGAACGGAATACACGACGCCAAGATACCAAAGATGGTGCTCGGGTGAATTTCGCAGTGCGTATACTTATAGATAAACTGGTCTTGTTTGTTTTTCAGCATCGATGGTTCCATCGCAATCATGCTCATATTTTGCTCCGCCGAATCAATGTATTCTAGGACGCTTTCCTCGATACGACAATCCGTGAATAAATCCTCCCAAGTCAATTCCTTTTTCTGGAGTTTTTCAATAATGTCGTTGGTCAAGACTAATTTATTGTCGCGGACGCGGAGCAAGGGTCGCACGAGCCGACCGGAATCATTACACACCCGGATTTCCTTGCGCTGGATATCAAAGATAATCGAGGTATAAATATTGATAATACCCTTGTATTTTTTCACTTTCAAGGACTCGTATAATTCGATGGGGTTTAGGACAATACCGAGCCACGTGCCGTTGACAAAGACCTTCACTTTCTGATACAATTCCTTCTCCGTGAGCGTGGCGATGGGCACCACATAAGGTTCCACGTAATCATAGAGCGAATTACTGTTACAGGGTATGGTCACCCGCGCCATATAACTCATATTTTTCACGACACCGACACTGGCCCCTTCCGGGGTTTCGGCGGGACATAAATAACCCCACGAGCTCGGCGGCAAGCGACGTGGTGCCACCAGTTTGCCTGCCTTATCGATGGGCGTGTTGATGCGGCGCAAGTGACTTAAACTCGAGATATAAGTCAACCGATTCAAGACTTGCGCCACGCCGACCTTGTTGCTATTGATTTGCTTGACCCCAAAATCGCCGGTCGCCAGGGCGCGTTTAAGACCATTTTCAATGGTGGTCGGTTTGACGATTTTATAAATATTGGTCATATTAATAATCGACGCATAATCGTCCGTCGAGCGCCAGGACCCGTTATTAATTTCGCGGATGGTCTGCTTTTGCATATCCTTCACCATCTTGTTAAAATAATTGCGAAACAAATTGTTGAGCAAGGTGCCCGTCAAATCCACGCGCTTATTGACAAAGCAATCGCGGTCGCTCACACTTTCCCAGCCGAGACTACACTTCAAGAGGCAATTGGCCATGTAGCCGAGAAAGTAGATTTTTTGCTCGGTTGTCCGACAATGCGGGAACAAATCATTATTCAGGACCTCTTGGGCAAAATTGCGCTTCATGGTCGCGCCGGTTTCTTTGTCGATGCTGATATGCGTGGTAAACATAATATTCGCAATAATTTGTTTCATCGCGCATTCTTGGGTAATGAATTTATTGGCTTCAACAACCGACCCTTGGAGATTACTCATCAAGAGCTCGGTGCGTTCGCTGGTCGGGTCCAAGACAATGCGTTTACAAATATCCTCATCGCTAATCACGCCGAGAGCCCGAAAAACCACAAAGAGCGGGAGCGGATTTTTTAACCGGGGAATTTGGAGCCAGAGCCCATTCCCGAAGCCATTGTTTTTGGTGGCAATGGTTAAAGAGAGTTGTTTGGGCGAAATACACTTATAATCAGGGACGGATTTGATTTCGGCCAGCCACGACCACTTGCTATTGTTTTTGGAAATATTGTAGCATTGGACGAGATTTTCGGCGGCGCGCTCTTGCCCGATGACCGTTTTCTCCGACCCATTGACGATAAAATAACCGCCTGAATCCATCCGGCATTCGCCGCTCACGTTATAGGGGATATGCTTGTATTGTTCCAAAATACAAATGCTGGACTTTAGCATAATCGGCATCTTGCCAATATGAATGCTGGGCAAGACGCGATTGAACGTATGGACGGTTTCGAGCAAGGGGCCACTGCGTACAACGAATTTAATATTCAAATCAATCGTCATTTCGCCGGCATAGGTGAAATTGCGGTCGCGCGCCTCTTGGGGGAACATGCTTTTGGTAGCACCATTGATTTCGTGAATTTGCGCCCGGAAGATATTGAAATTCTCGCAGGTGACAAACATCTCGAGCCGGTATTTATTGACGGCCTTATCTAAATCGTGTTCAGAACAAATATGGACAGGATTAAACATGGAGATGGTGCGGGGCACTTGGTATTGGATGAAATCATTGTAGGACTCCACTTGATGCTCCACCAAACGCTTTAGATGGCGGCCGCGAAAACAGGAATCAATAATGATGTGCGGTTCCTCGATATAGTTGTCGACGTCAATGTCGTTTGTTTTTGCCTTTGCGCTTGCACTTACACTTGCACTTGCACTTGCGGTGCTTACGTTGCTTTCATTGCTTACGTTTGATGCCATTTTAAGATTAGAGGTATCATTAACCATACGTTGTAAATATAATTCAATTTATTTTTAAATTGTTATATTATAAGAAATGGAAAATGCAAATGAAATAGAAAATGTAGAGGGGGACATAGCAGGTACAGGTACTACTGGAGGGAAGAAAAAGGCAAAAAGTAAGAAGACGGTAAAAAGGAAGAGTGTAAAAAAAAGTAAGAAGAGTGTAAAAAGGAAGACGGCAAAGAAAAGCAAAACAAAGTCAAAAGGCACTAAGCGAAGCAAGTCTAAGACAAAAGGCACTAAGCGTAGCAAGTCTAAAACAAAAGGCAAGTCTAAGTCAAAGGGCACTAAGCGTAGCAAGTCCAAAAAGCGAAGCACTAAGAAGCGTAGCACTAAGCGAAGCAAGTCTAAGAAGCGTAGCACTAAGCGTAGCACTAAGAAGCGAAGCACAAAGCGTAGCAAGACAAAGTCCAAGCAAAAGCGCCGAATGGTTTTTGGCAATAGTAAAGAAGTCCAACAGCAATTAGCCGAATTACATGAACTCGAACGAGATATCATTAACAGACGCAACATTGAAGAACGCATTTTAAAAGAACAGATAGCCGAGAATAAGAAGAAGGAAAATGAAATAAATGAGAGAATGCGTAAATTGCCTTCAGTGCGAACTCCTAAGGTGAGAACTCCTTCAGTGCGAACTCCTAAGGTACGAACTCCTTCAGTGCGAACTCCTAAGGTACGAACTCCTTCGGTGCGAACTCCTTCGGTGCGAACTCCTTCGGTGCGAACTCCTACGGTGCATAAACCTACGGTCTACAAACCTACCCTGCGTAAACCTTCGGCTATCGTAAATGAACAAGATATAGCCAATATTGAGGAATCATCGCCTCCGCCCTACGAATTAATTGAACAAAATGATATGGCCAATGAATTAGTCTTAGAGCCAATAAACCCCACGATTGAAAAACTACCGGATATTAGTTATAACCCAGAGGAAGACTTAAGTTATCGTGAATAAGTTTTAGGTATTAGCAAGCTTTATGTATTAGCAGTTAGCAAGCCTTATGTATTAGCAGTTAGCAAGCTTTATGTATTAGCAAGCTTTATGTATTAGCATTAGCAAGCCTTATCAATAAAGACCGCCTTCGCGATTTTCTTCATGATTTTATTCTCGTTATCAAAAAACTCTCCGCTGCCGCCCATCGACTGGCCCATCATGCGTAAGTAAACATCGTTTAAATGATGGTCCAAGTTCATACAATTCGGATTTTTCAAGCTCCAGGGCACCAACAAGCCGCCGTTCTTATGCGTCACCCTTTTAATCGCCTTACGGATGTGTTGGTTACTATTCTTCTCTTTTTCCCAGACATTATGTTCCTTCACATACATAATCTCTCGTTTCGCGTCGCTACAATGAATGGGACGTTTATAAATATCTAATTCATTCAGTTTCCGGACAATAATTTTGCTAATACCTTCCACGTAACCGAGCTTGCCCACATCCTCCAAATCCGAGAATTCCAGTTCCATTGTATCAATAAACTCTGTCAAATTCATCGCATCCTTACATTGTTCGTTTAAAAAGAACTGAAGGTTGAAAGTTTTGTTATGCGAATTGATGGTATTAATGCTGTTATTTGTATTGCCTTTTTTACAGACTTCCATCATTTGTTTTTGGAGTTCCGTATTGCTTTTTATTAATTCCATAACAATATTTGAAAGCATTTTCGATTCATCTTCTGTGTTTTTTGCTTCTGGTTTATATCCCTCGGCAATAGTTTCTATTTTACACAATTTTTTATGATTATAAAGACTTTGTCGAAATATATATTTTTTTTCGCACTTCGGGCAATTATATGTTTTTTCTGGCGAGTTTTCTGGCGAGTTTTCTGGCGAGTTTTGTAAGCCATTGTAAGCTTTGTTGTGTTTGCGTGTGGCTAAATGTTTATTGAAATCGCTTTCTTTAGAGCAACTATAGTCACATTTTTCGCAATGAAAGTTTTTGGCGAGTTTTGGCGACTTTTCGGTAAGCATAAGTAAGTATATATTCTCTCAATATATAAAATTTTCCTAAATACTTTCTATAAATAGAAAAAATATGCTCACAACATTTTTTGCCAATTTTCGGAAATGAGAGCATTATGCTCACAAGTGGTTTTTTCATGTTTTCACAGACCGGAACGGCGTTCCTGGAATTTGGACATTTATTAGAAATGTCCAAAATCGAGTTCTGAACTTCAAACCTAGAAAAGTTGTTTTTCAAGAAATTACATTTTGTCAATAAAGACCGCCTTCGCGATTTTCTTCATGATTTTATTCTCGTTATCCACAAACTCTCCGCTGCCGCCCATCGACTGGCCCATCATCCTTAAATAGACATCGTTTAAATGATGGTCCAGGTTCATGCAGTTCGGATTTTCCAAGCTCCAGGGTACCAACAACCCACCGTTCTTATGCGTCACCCTTTTAATCGCTTTACGGATGTGTTGGTTACTGTTCTTCTCTTTTTCCCAGACATTATGTTCCTTGACATACATAATCTCTCGTTTCGCGTCGCTACAATGAATCGGTCGTTTATAAATATCTAATTCATTCAGTTTCCTTATCATGATTTTACTAATACCTTCCACGTAACCGAGCTTACCGACATCTTCCAAGTCCGAGAATTCTAAGGTCATCGAATCCACAAATTCGGTCAAATTCATTGCGTCTTTACACTGCTCGTTTAAAAAGAACTGAAGATTGAATGTTTTGTTATGGTTATTGTTGTGTGATTTATAATTTCCACCTACGCCATTTTTACACATTTCCATCATCTGTTTTTGTAAATCCGTATTGCTTTTCATCATTTCTAGCATCATATTTTTGTAGTTTTCGTTTTCTTTTATGAGGACATCGACGATATCATTTTTCTCATAGAGCTTAGGTTTTTTCGGAGATTCAGGCTTATAATCACATTTTTTTTCATGCCTCCATAATCCACTGCGGTCCTTATATTTTTTACCGCATTTACATGCGATTAATGTTGATTTTTCACCAGTTTTATCAACTTTTACACTACTTTCGTTGATTTTGTGTTTTCGCGTGTTAATGTGGCGCAACCATTCGGCGTTTTTGGCACACGATATGGAGCAAACCGAGCAAACAAACTGTTTTGGTGAAATCGGTTGGTCGCAACTTTTCGCATCCAACTGGCCTATTAATTTTTTTTGATGTTTTTTTGTTTTATTATGCGTATCAAACGTATTTAAATCAGTACAATTGATATTACATGTTTCGCAAAAATATACAGGTTTCTCTATTTTCTTCACTTTATTATTTACTATTATTTTAGGTTTGGGAAAAGGTTCGATGCTATTTAATGTAGCATTTAATGATATAAAATATTCTTGCTCCTTTTTCCTAGCCGCATAATGGTCAGCACAATTAAAAAAATTAATTATTTCCATTTGCCAATTGGTCCAACCGCCGTTGGCGCGAATAACTTTATAGAGTTTACATGTATGATTTGGTGATTTCTCATTTTTACAGTTTTGTTTATGTGCGTGCTTCCGCTGCACAAAATTGGTAGTATGCCCGACATAAACATCATTTATATCTTTGTTTTTACATGTGATTTTGTAAATAATCGTATTGGAATAATCAATTTCGGTCTTAGGCATTTCTATAATATATCTTATTATTTTTATATCAAAAAAATCTTATAATTATTATAAGATTTTTTTCAACTCCTAAATAATTTCATGATTATTTATTAAAAACATGAAAAAATTAGCATCACAACATTTTCCAAGAAAAAACAGAAATGAGAGCATTATGCTCACAAGTGGTTTTTTTGGGTTTTCCCAGACCGGAACGGCCCTTTGGGTTTTTGGACATTTCTAATAAATGTCCAAAATCGAGTTCTGAACTTCAAACCTAGAATTTATGTTTTTTCAGTTTTTCTCTCTTTTTATGAAACATACGCAAATTTAGGTAAATCCCTAGGACCGCCGGCGTCCGCCAATGTTTTGCTTGACATGAATTCGGGGTTGCTTCCGCGCAAATGTGTGCTTTTTTTTCAGGTTGGCTTGCTTGGGCTTTTTGATGCGCGTGGTATTGCCCGCGTAATACACGTTGACGGGCATAACGTCTTCGACGCAAATACTTTCTTTGTATAAAATACTCTCATCGGTTTCTAGTAGCAGATGTAATTTCAACCAGGCTTGGTCTAGAGTGAAACATCCCGTATTCGCTAACGTTAGCACATAGCGGATATCGAGTTGCCAAAAATAATTCACTCTATCAATCGAGCGGCGGCAATAACAACATTTATACTGCGGTAGTTGGCCGGCTTCACGCGCGTCTATAAAGGCATGGTTCAACATTTTCTCCATACAACCCACATGGAAGGCCTTGCTACAGGGCGCGCTGCAGACAAAGTAGTTGCGGTATATTTTTTTATAGCAGATGGTACAGTCGAGGTTCAGATGGTGGCTTTCAATGGACTGAATGAGTCGGGGGTTGCTTTGCATTTTTATGGTTTGCTTCGCTTATTACCTTTATCATTCGCTGTAAAAAGCAATTCAATTTTTTCTTTAAATATAAAAATGCCAATTGTTTATTGTTTACAGAATGAATCATTTAAAGAAAATATAGTATGCGTAGGTATTACGGAATCGTTGAGTAGCCTGAACCAAATGGTTGACGGTATAAATAAAAGCTTTTTACCCACACCCTATACGATTTTGTTTACGAATCAAGTCTATAACCGAATCGACATTGTGTACTCCCTCTTAACAAAATTTGGCCGCCACATTCACGGCACTTTCTTTGAAATTGCGCCGGATATCGTGGCACAACTCTTTGCGTTAATTCATACGGAAGAGGCTTATGCGAATGCAAATGCAAATGAAATAGACGAAATAGACCAAATATATGCAAATGCTTATGCAAATGCTTACATACAAGAGAAATATCGAATCATTCAGGGGGAAACTGAATACATTATCCCCAAGGGCGATGAACCCGAGGTTGTCTATACGCTACCAGAGGTTGTTTATACGCTACCGGAGGTTGTCTATACTATACCGGAGGTTGTCTATACGCTACCGGAGGTTGTCTATACTATACCCAAGCCTTATTATGACCGCTTGTTCGCTTATGACACTGAAGAATTATAAAGTCTTATCGTTTGATTATTATAATATTTTTTTTCTGTTATAATAAATGAGTTTAAAAACAATTAAGGTAAATCCGATTTTTCTCGCAGCGGATAATGCGGGTTTTTCGGCCAAAAATAAAACGCGAAAAGAAAAACCCTCCGGCATCTCCTTAGGGCAATCGAATAATATTAAAAAAAAACTTATTGCGCGTATCAAGAACTTTCAGCAGAATAGCCAAGCAAACGGAGCAGGAGGAGCAGGAGCAAACGGAGGAGCAAACGGAGGAGCAAACGGAGCAGGAGCAAACGTTAGCATGTCCGAATCCATCCAGACGGATGTCTTTAGTGATTCCGTACAATTTTTAGATAATTTAGCGAGAGATAAAGAGGAAAAAAAAAGGGAAAAGAAAAATACGACCTTGAAAAAAAAACAGCCACCGAATCCGGAAGCTTATATGAATATTGCGACCGAATTGCCGCCGGAATTAAATTGGAATACGATTCTGCCAAGTGCTATGCCTAATGCTATGCCTAATGCGTTTGCTCCTACTACATCAGCACCTACTACGTTTGCTCCCACTGCGTTTGCTCCTACTACGTTTGCTCCTACTCTTTCCACGCCCATGCTTGCTGCGCCTACTCTTTCAATGCCGTCAGCCGTGCAATGGCAAGCCGCCCCCCAGCCGTCCTACAGCAATTTAAAAACGGGCGGTACGCGGCCAACCTATCGCACCTGGTTACGTACGACCCAAAAACAAAAACCCATCGTTAAACCCACCATAAATATTTTGGAAGATATTGCGCCTATCAATACGCCTCTAATTGAACCTATCCATACGCATGCGATAAGTATGCCAGAGGCTTTAAGTATGCCGGAGGCTTTACCTGTACCCGTGCCCACTGCTCTCATGCCCGCTGCTCTCATGCCCGCTGCTCTCATGCCCACTGCTCTCGTGCCCACTGCTCTAAGTGAAACCACTGCGTTTGCACCCACTGCGTTAGTACCGCCTTATACTCCTTCTCTCAAACCCCGGCGCAAGCGCATCACCAAGACCTTAAAATACAAGCTCGGTAAGCACGCCAATGGCAAAGTCTCGGTTTTGATTAAAAACTCGCAAACCCGCCGCAAGGTCCAAACCGAGCAAGCCCTCCTTAAGCAGAAAAGCATTTTAGACATTAAAAACCATCTGCGGAGCAATAATCTCTTGAAAGTAGGCTCGAATGCGCCGAGCGATGTCTTAAGGCATCTGTATGAGCAAAGTATTTTAGCAGGGCAAGTAGAAAATAAAGCGAAGGATACGTTAATTCATAATTTTTTCAATGAGGAGAAAAAATAATTTAGGTCATTATATAAAGGATGAGAGTGACGCGTAAAATCGGAAAACGTAAAACGCGTAAAATGAAATCAATGCGTAAAATGAAAGGTAAAACACTTAGGAGAAAAACACATAAGCGGGTGCGGTTTACCATGCGAGGGGGTAAGGATAAGTTAATTAAGATGAACCCCTACCCTGATTCTTTTCGCAAAAAAGATAAAAATAAACAAAAAGAAGAGTTTAAAAAATATGATGAAGAAATCAATAAAATATGTAAAGAAATAGAAGGATTTACCGCATATATCTTTTTGCCAATAGATAAACGAGAAATATTACAGAAAGAATTTGACAGAAAAAGAGAAGAATTTCTGAATTTCATTAACAAATCAGAATTGCTTTTAATAAACATTAAAAATTATAATGCTAACGATAAAAGTACGATTGATATAATTAATACGAAACACCATACAGAAAATCTGTTGAAGACGTTTGTTACTTGTTATGAAGCCTATAAGCACGTTGAACTTGTCAAAGATAGTGCTGGAAAACCACAAAATTTAAAAAAATCAGAGAGTAGGAATACTCCTTATGAAAATGAATCTGAAACGTGGGGGGATAAGAAAGATAAGAATAGCTTTGAAATGTTGGATTTAAATATGTTTGAGAAGAAACCACCGAGGAGGCATGTAGAGCGTGGGCAAGGAGTAAAGCCTACACCTGTTCTACCTGAATTTACCGCAGCAGTTAATGCGCTGACTGAATTGGATTTATTTCTTACGGAAATGGAAGAACATAAGAGTTTACCTCAAAGAAGCCCATCAAGAAGCAGAAGTCCGGTGTATGAACGAGAAACTGTTTCAAACCCTGGAAGAATAATAGGAGAAAAAGCACCCGATTTAAATATAAAGCCGTATGATAGTCCAAAAAAGGTTACTTGGTCAAGAGGAAGTCATGGATGGAGAAAAAATGTCTAATCAAATTTCTCCAAGAGCATTTTATAATCAGCCAAAACCGTCATCTTATACACATTAATCGTGTATTCGATAGCGGAGCTCTGTGTTGCTGGGCTCTGCGTTGCTGGGCCTGTATGCGTTGCTAGTGCCAGCACTCTCTCGCGAATTTTTTCTTTATTTTTTAGAAAATGTTCCCGCATTATATCACCAAACATCGCAAATTCTTTATCGTTCGTTTTTAAGCATGCGCACTCGCACACCACCTTCGCTTCGTCGTCCTTTGTCGCATAGACGCTTGGTTCTGCTACGCTTGGTTCTGCTACGCTTGCGAGCATCTTAAACACCGCCACCTCGATATTCTTATAGGTAATAATCGCATTATACGCATCGTAATCCCGGTGCGCTTTGGTAATCCCCGGCTCATTCAAGAGCGGCTCCGCATTTAAAACCGTACAAATTGCCAAAAGGACGGAGGAAATCGTCTGACAGCCGCTCCACGGTTCCCCTTTCCACGTATTTAAAATCGAGAGACAGACCTTCCCCGTCCGGTATAAATTCGGGTTGAAACGGGTATATCCGTCCCCCGTACAAAATTCGACCGTCGGCGGCGCATGCGGATAATTCACAGGGAAATTAAATCGAAAGAGATAAAATCCATCCGCATACGGCGTGTCAGCCGGCCCAATAATCAACGCCCGGCCTTTCAACATATCGGTTTCATCGTGTTCATAAAAAATCCCGTGCGCCGTGAGCGGGTTCAAGCGCAAATCCTTTATATCACTTATGATGCGCCGCAGGGTGTCTTTTGCGATAAAAGAAGGAGTGCTGCTGCTGGCCATGCTTTTATTTATACTATATTTAGTTATATTTATGTCACTATTTGTATATATATAGTGTGAGAGCATAAGCAGAGTGAGTATATGCGTAGTGAGTATATGCCAGGCGAGTATATGCGTATAACTTAATAATGATATTGAAAGGCCATATATAATTAACCAAAAAATTGAGATAAAAATTTCTCGTTTATATATAGTAACCAATCAAGATGGCAACGCATAAAAATAATATGTTGGAAAATTATTTGCGCATGCATAATGCTGTCAAAGGTGAAGGTTTCACGCATACCCGTATTGGGGATAAGACGTCGAATATCTTTGGCGGCGCTTATAAAATCAACGACAGCGAATGGAAGAGTTTTATGGAGCTCTATTGTCAGGACGTGATTGTGAAAGGCAATGCCGAATACCTGACCGAGAAGCAACTTATTGAACATGGCCCGGTTCTCATTGATATTGATTTTCGCTATGGCATGACAGTCACGACCAAACAGCATTCGAAAGACCACGTGATTGACGCGGTGATGCTTTATGCCGAAAAAATCAAGCAGCTCTTGGATATTACGGAGGGCTCGCGCATCGAGGTCTTTGTCATGGAGAAAAACGACGTGAATACATTAGAAAACAAAACCAAAGATGGTATCCACATTATTATCGGCATCCAAATGCACAAAGGCTTACAGGTCCTCTTGCGGAAGAAAGTCCTGCCAGAACTGAAAAGTATTTGGGAAGATTTGCCGATTACTAATGACTGGGAAGATGTCTTGGATGAAGGGGTGACCAAGGGCTTTGTCAACTGGCAAGTCTATGGCTCGCGGAAGCCGGCCCACCAAGCGTATATGATTAAATATCATTTCGAACTCATCTTTGCGAAGGGCGACATTGATATCGAAGAATACCCCTTGGCCAAGTTCTCGGTCGAAAAATACATCTACAAATTGTCGGCGCGTTATACCGAACATCCAGCGTTCCCTTTAAAAGGCGGCGAGGTTCTAGCCGAGTTCGAAGCGGCGAAATTGTCTTTAAACCAAACGAGCAAAAAACCGGCCGAGCTTGCGCCCAAACATAAATTAAAAATTAAATCGGCAGCGGGCAGCGCCAAATCCTCGGCGTACGCGGACATTGAGAATGAAGCGATGCTCGATAATATGCTGGAAACGCTGTTTGAAGATATTGGGCCGATGGACTATATCATCAAAGAAACCCACGGGTTTACCATGAGTTTGCCTGCGAGCTACTATGGGCCTGGCAGCTACAATAAATGGATTAAGGTCGGGATGGCGCTCCACAATACCAAGCCCGAACTCTTCATGACCTGGCTAAAATTTAGCTGCCAGCCCAATTGCCGCGACACGTTAAAAGGCGCTGACGGGAAGTTTGATTGGCGCATGGTGCCCGAGCTATACGAGACGTGGAATAAGTTTGCCCATAATGCCGAAGGCTTAACGTGTCGGTCAATTATGTATTGGTCGAAAAATGACGCGCGTGAAAAATACGACCTCATTTGGAAAGATACCAATGACTTCTTTATTGCGCAGACGATACAAACCGCGACGGCGACTGAGTTCGATTTGGCCTCGGTGGTCCATAATATGTACAAAGACCGGTTTATCTGTACGAGCGTGAAGAACAAAACCTGGTATGAATACATCAACCATCGGTGGATTGAGATTGACTCGGGGAATACACTGCGGCTCGCTCTGTCGAAAGAGATGCACCATATTTATTTCGAAAAGACGTGCGAAATCACCAACAAGGCCCACTCGATCGGCGATACGGCCGACCCGACTCGCGAGAAACTGATGAAAGCATCGCAAAAAATAACAGATATCTGTACCATCTTGAAAAAAACGCAGTCGAAACAAAATATTATGCGCGAGGCATGTGAGTTGTTCTATGACAAAGATTTCATGAATAAACTCGACCGCAACCCGTATCTGCTCTGCTTCAATAACGGGGTGGTCGATTTTAAGCAGAAAATCTTTCGCAAGGGGCAGCCTGACGACTTCCTGTCGAAATGTACGAACATTGATTACGTGCCTTACAATTCCATAAAAAACAGCCCTATCTTGAAAGAAATCAACGATTTTATGTCGCAGTTGTTCCCAGTGAAGGAATTAGAAAATTATATGTGGGACCATTTAGCTTCCTGCTTAATCGGCGTTAATACCAACCAAACCTTTCACGTGTATAAAGGCTCGGGGCGTAACGGGAAATCGGCTTTGACCTCGCTCATGTCCAAGTCGATGGGGACCTATAAAGGCACGGTGCCGATTACGTTGATTACGGGGAAACGAAATGGCATTGGAAGCACGTCGTCCGAAGTGGCGCAATTGGATGGCGTCCGCTACGCCGTGATGCAAGAACCGTCGAAAGGCGATAAAATTAATGAAGGGACGATGAAAGAAATGACGGGAGGGACCGACCCCATTCAGGCACGGGCGCTTTTCAAAGATACAGTGACCTTCATCCCGCAGTTTAAATTGGTGGTTTGTACCAACACGGACTTTGAAGATACGAGCAATGATGACGGGACGTGGCGGCGGATGCGCTATATTGATTTCATGTCGAAATTTCTCGACAAGCCTTACGAGGATGACAAGTTTCCCAGAAGCGAATGCCCGTACCAATACTCGCTGGATAAAAAATTGGAAGAACGCTTTGACGCGTGGGCGCCAGTCTTTATGTCAGCTTTAGTCCATCGGTCTTATGAAAATCTGGGCTTGGTCAAAGATTGCCAGAGCGTGATGGCGAATAGCGATAAGCACCGCGAAGGCCAAGATTATTTTACAGGTTTTGCGAAAGATAAACTCCGGAAGAAAGAAGGCGGCAAACTTAAGTCAATGGAAGCGTATGAAGGCTTTAAAACTTGGTATATACAGAATTACGGAAAGGATATACCCAAGGGCAAAGAACTCAAAGAATATATGGATAAGCGTTACGGTATTAGCGTGAAAGGCGTTTGGCGTAACGTCGAGCTTATTTATGATAACGAGGACGACGACGAACTCGAGGGGGTTTAATTGGGGGGAATCCACCTGGGGGGTTCCGCCCCCCACACCCCCTGGCAAATTTGAAGGGCGGACAAGATGGGCGGACGCACAAGGTGGACGCACAAGGCGGACGCACAAGGTGGACAAGATGGGCGGACGCACAAGGTGGACAAGATGGGCGGACGCACAAGGTATAACTCACAATTTTTATATTTTCAGCAAAATATAAAAATATTTTTTATTTACGGCATCCACTTGGGGGGTTCCGCCCCCCACACCCCCTGGCAAATTTGAAGGGCGGACGCATTAGGTATAACTCACCATTTTTATATTTACAGCATCCGCCTACGGCCTCCACCGAATGCGTCCGCCCACTGCGTCCGCTCACGGGGGGTTGTAGGGGGGTCTTACCCCCCTATTGGAAGAGCCCCGCCATTGAAGGGGACATCGCCGACATCATGGCCGCTTTTGTTGCCGCCGGGATAACCGGCATTCCGGGTATGGATGCTATATCAATTGGCGTGCGTTTCGTTGCGGCGCTGCTTGCCTGGCTGCTTGGCTGGCTGCTTGCCTGACTGCCTGTCGCGGCGCCGGTCGTTGCCTTGGCGGGACAAGCTACGGGCGGCGCACTGGCCGTCGATGGCATCGGCATCCGACTTGCCTCCTCGCCCAGATGGCGATACACATCCTGATACGGCAATTCCGCAAACCAATAAGCAATCATATCGTAAATCGCAAAAATCCACATAACCGCAATATTTAAGATGATGGGGATAATCGACACAATCACAATTAAAAGCCAGACACTAATCTTGGTGTAGAGTTTGTCGGGTATAAAATTGGCAAAGAGAATAAACCCAACAATGCCGGTGTAATAGAGAAATACCATAATGCGGCGATAACTGTAGAGACTATCGCTGTTTTTAGTCTCAAACACAACTTTCCGTTCGCTGGTTTGCAAGATTTTTTGGTAATAATTTATTTTTTTTAATAAATCCGCTTGCTCGGTTTGGCGCATCTTCAACATTTTATCCGATTGCGTTTGAAACTCCACTTCACTTTCATATTGTTTTAAGAGTTGGGCTATATCGGCCATATAGTGCTGCTGACGGGTAATGGAATTTTGTTTAAACTCGTCGACCGTTTCATTAAAGCGGTCCGAGATTAAGGTCGTATAGATGGCCTTACCACCGGACTCGCCGCCATTATATTCATAATAATTTCGCTCGGCGCGGCTTAAATCAATCGGCGCGTCTTCCAGATTTGTTTTTGCTAGTTTCATTCTATTTTGGAGGTAAGCATTGTGTTTTGTTTTATAACATTCCGAGTCGACAGGACAGGTGAGTGTATTAATGATGCCGCCAAACTCCGTGCCGGGACCGGTTTCACTTGCGGTCATGCCCGGTATCGTGCCGGAAATAGCCGAAGAAAGGGTTGATAATTGTGAAGTAACGCTCTTAATAAAATTTTTGTTAAATTCATCACCCATTTACTATATATATATATATATTATATACTTTAAGGCGTAGCTCTAAGGCATAGCTCTAAGGCGTAGCTAAATCGACGCATAATCCATCTGATAACTAAAGGGCGCAATACCATTGTAGGTATTTTTCTTATCATTCACATAGCTCGCAATGATGGTACCTTCCAGAT
>Ga0209086_10001527_pt1 | contig 18811 bp, 8 predicted proteins | sample M_130207_XF_Meta_FD_187312 | JGI IMG/M metagenome (GOLD analysis project Ga0209086, IMG submission 187312) | Freshwater microbial communities from Lake Montjoie, Canada to study carbon cycling - M_130207_XF_MetaG (SPAdes) (version 2) | ecosystem: Environmental > Aquatic > Freshwater > Lake... | reverse complement strand
ACCACAAAGCGGGCCATCAAATTCTGTTGTAACAATGTCGACCCCTGATTCCACTAAACGCCTGGCCATCAAGCACTGCTGCCCCCAAGAATTCATGCCATAGCGTTCCCGAACTTTCGCAGATTCAAGCGAAAGATCAAAAGCTGTTTGGGCTTTGGAACTTAGGAACATATCCAACGCTTGTCGTTCAAATTGATCCATAGCCAAGGAATTACTTGAGTCGTCAATGGATTTTAAAATTTGAGAAAGCGACTTTCGCAGGCCAATTCTTTCAGCAAGCCTATCCCGCTGCGCATCATCCTTAAGCCCAATATTAGGAATTGAAAACTTAGGATTGTTTGGATCACCTAAAATTTTAAACGCATCATAACCACCCCCTAAATAGGTGGAACCAGCTATGGTAAAACTATCGTAACGATCCACGGGGTTAACTGCGATATAGTTAGGAATACCCTTGGCATCACCTGATCGCAAGTAATTGGCAATCGACATCCAATCAGGATATCTAGGGCCGGGTTTATCTTGGGCATCTGGATCACCAGACAGCATTTGCAAGGAACCCGCTGGATGACCGCCACCCGAGTGGGCAATTGAACGCAGAAGAGTGTATTTATCCGCTATGCTTGCAAGCCCTGGAAGCAATTCGGTTAATTGAATGCCAGGCACTTTAGTATTAATTTGCTTAAATGGACCACGGTACTCTGCTGGCGCATCGGGCTTAGGGTCGAAGGTATCTAAATGACTACACCCGCCCCTTAGCCAAACGAGAATAATCGCAGTTTTTTCCGCCTGTTTTTCAGAAGCGCCAAGGCTTCGCAAGTTAAACAGCCCGGGCATACTAAGGCTTGTGAACCCGCCCAAACCCAAGCGCAGCAATTCCCGCCTGCCAATTTTATTAGCACTCGGCACAGGGCCTTTGCAAGAAATAAAGGGTTTGTTCATAATCATTCCCAAAAGCATCAACCAATAAAACGCAGATATAGATGTATTCTAACCAATCTAATTCACTAATTCATAGCACTATCTAACAATTCGGGTATCAACTTAAGATCCCTCATCACTTTTTGCGATTTAAACAGAATATGATTGACCCAATGTCTGATGAAGATTACGAATGGTTCAACTTTTATAGATCCAAGAAAGGAAATAGTTCCATGCGACTTCTACCCTGCCTTATTGTGTTGACTACTACCCTCAGTTTTGCAATTTCCCAAGAAAACCTTAAGAGCATTCCTTTGTTTGATGGAAAAACTTTACAAGGGTGGGATGGGAACGAAAAAGTTTGGCGTGTAAAAGATGGAGTTATTGTTGGTGGTTCCTTCGAAAACAACCCTAAGAATGAATTCCTCACTTACAAATCAAGTTTTAAAAACTTCATCCTCGAACTTGATTACAAACTTGTTTGCAAAGATGGCGACCCAAATGCGGGCATTCAGTTCAGAAGCAAACGCATTGAAAATCCGCCCAATGAAATGTTCGGTTTCCAAGCTGACATTGGTAGTTATAAAAAAGGCAATCTTATTTCAGGCAGTCTTTACGATGAATCCCGCAGAAAAAAGTTCCTAGTCCAATCTGACCCCAAACTTGTCAAGGAAATCGAAAAACTTGAAGATTGGAACACATATAAAATCCACGCCAATGGCAACAAGATCGAATTATACCTCAATGGTAAAAAAACCTGTGACTACACTGAAACTGATGCAACCATTGAAACTTCTGGTTTCATAGGTCTTCAAATCCATGGTAATTCCAAGGCTGAAGTGTATTACCGAAATATCAAGATCCAAGAATTACCTTAACAGTTTTATAAACCATGCCACAAAACCTAGAGCACAAATCTGGACTGTATAAAACGAATACTCTAGGTTTTGGCATTGCTGGTATTATTTTATTCTGCATGGCCTACTCTCAGGCGCCACTCTATTACTCCAATCAAAACCAATACTTCCTGCATGGCTTCACGAAAGCAAAATTAGGTTATCTTGAAAAAGACTGGTTGGGAAACACCACCGATCCAACCCCCCTATTCAGCGGACTTATCTGCTTAAGCATCACTTGGCTTAACGAAAACATCTTTTACTTTTACTACGCAATGCTGCAAGGGGTTTTCCTTTCTTGCGCTTGGATCATTTACCACCGAAAAAATAATAATAAACCTTTTGAAATAGGGCATTATGCGCTCTTCAGTGCAATATTCATCCTGATTAATTCTGCGGCATTACGCTGGTTATCCTATCGCTTATTTGATCAGGATTACCCATGGTTCTTACAAGCGGGGGTTGCAGGGCAATACATTTTAGGTGCAATGTTTCAGCCTTCGAACTTCGGTGTGTTCCTGTTACTTGGCTTGTCCCTGTTTATGGTTGAGAAGCATATTTCTGCAACGGTGTTTACATGCCTTGCAGGGATTCTTCACACCACTTATTTATTAGGCGGGGCATTTATCATCCTTGGTTTCCAGTTATACTTGGTGTTGGATGGTAAGATAAAAAAAGCGATATTGATTGGAATACTTGCCTTGTTGCTGGTCATGCCCTCGGTTTTTTATGCTGCGGGCAATTTCCAACCATCATCATCCGAAGGCTTTAAAGAAGCCCAAGAATTCTTGGTTAAATTCAGACTCCCTCATCATTGCCTACCCCAGTTATGGCTTGACTGGGTCGCATGCTTACAAATACTTTGGATCATGCTTTCCCTCTTTCTTTTACGAAAGCAAAAAGCATTGACGGTAATTCTTGTCCCTTTTTTACTAGGGGCTTTGCTTACCATTTTACAAGTCGTAACTCAAAGCAATACTCTTGCGTTATTATTCCCTTGGAGAATAAGCTCGGTTCTTGTTCCCCTAGCAACCATGATCATCCTTTCTGAGTTGCTGGCTTATTGCAATCCTTTCATTTCGAGGCTCAAACCTTTCGTTCCCTCCGTTGTTTTAAGTATTATTCTCGCACTCTTGGGCATTGCAATTCCTGTTTTTAAAGCAGGATTTGTCATTAAAGAAAACGAGAATGGCATACTTGCGCATATTAAAACAAATAAAACTATCGACGATCTTTATCTTCTGCCCGTAAATGTGCCAAATCTAGCAAGCACCACCCGCGGATCTCTTTCAAGTGATTTTAAACCCATAGGCAAAAAAACTACCGACACTAGAATTGTTCCCATCGATATGCAAAGATTTCGTCTATATGCTCAGGCCCCTCTTTATATCGATTTTAAAGCCATTCCCTACAAAGATGCAGATGTACTTGATTGGCATAGGCGACTTTTACTCGCCCAAAATTGGCAAAAGAGATTGTTAGATAACAAATCCCCCGAACTACTTCTTGAAGAATTACGAGCACAGAAAATCAACCACATTGTTACCAATGCAAATGTTGATCTTGATCAAACCGAATTGGAATTAAAGTTTACCGATGATCATTTCAAGCTCTGGAAAATAAAAGAAGCCCGAAACCCATAAGGGCCTCGGGCTTCAAGTGATTACACATCTACTATTTCTTAAACATCGTGTGCGATGGGTCGCCACGAGATAACAAATAGGCTAGCAAGTCAAGAACCTCGTTTTCATTTAGGGTTTTCAAAAGATCTTGAGGCATCAAAGAAACAGGAGAAACTTTAACCGCTTCAACATCTTTTTTCTTCAAATCTTGAACCTTGCTGGAATCTTCAGGATCGGTAACCACAATAAGTGATTCTGCGTTTTCGCTGACCACTTTTCCTGTGATGAATTTCCCGCTCTTGGTTTCAATAATCGAAGCCTTATACTGATCAGAAATCACCTTGTTGGGTTCAACAATTGATTCGCAAAGGTCTTTCAAACTGAATCGACCTGCAACCTGACTAAGATCTGGCCCGGTTGCTCCGCCATCACCGTTATAACGATGGCAAACCACACAGCGGGAAGCAGCATACATTTTCTGACCATTCTTAAAGTCTCGCTTAACCATTTTGCCATCAGCAAGCTGGACTAATTCTGCAAGCTTATATTCCCTACCTGGGCCAGTAGCCTTGGGCAATGCTGGAGCTTTATAAGGCTTTTTCAAGCCCAAAGCTTCGATTGCCAATCTTTCATTATCAGTGGCATTATCAAAAGCTTCTTTTTCAATGTTGTTCAAAAAGCCCTGATAACTAGCACCGCCACTTCGAGTGCGTGCATCGTTAAGTGCAGTGAAATACATCTTGCGTTGATCGATGTTCCAGTTTTCCTTTAAATTACGAAGGGAATACAGATAGTAATTTTTCTGAAGGTCAGGAAAATTAGAATACATCTTGGAAATGCCACCGCCATAACCACGATTTCGCAAAAGCAATTCTTCCAGTTCTTTGCCATCAACAGGCTTGGAAGGTTGCATCAGCAATTGGGTGATTTTAGCTGCAATGGTGGAAGACTTTAAATAAACGAGAAGGTCGCCAAGATCACGATTCAATCTCTCATCATTGGATGGGAAGAAAGAGTCAAGTTTAGCGGCTAATTTGGCTGAAACTTCTTTTGCAGGTTCGCCCATGCGAATGAAGATGAGTTGATAAGCCCTGATGATTTCAAGTTTTTGGTTTTCTGAAAGTGAAGAGAACTCAAGGGTATCAAGCGCTTTAAGCGCCTGGGTTTGCAAACTTTTATCTGCCTGCCTAGCAAGAGCAACTATTCCTTGGATTAGTGGTTCTGGGCTCTTTTCAGATAAAACTTTATCCTGCCAAGTTTTGGAATCTTGGTGTTCTAGAGCGACCCTAGCTGCATAGCGAATGAATCGGTCTTCATTACCAAGGTGGGAGAGGATAAATTGCAACTGGTCTGCAGAAACTTTTGTAGGGTTATGAAAAGCCTCTAGTTTTTTCCGGATCTCTCGATCTTTAGCACCTTCTTTATCTTGAAGTTCTGCTGGTGCTGTAGATTCCTTACCTACATAAGTAACTCGAAACAATTCAGATTGAGCACCCCGGCCGCCTACTGAAAAATAAAGCGCCCCATCTTTTCCTGCAACAACATCCGTCAATGGTAATGGGGTGCGGGAAACGAATTCTTCCTTAACTGCTTTATAAGAACTACCCATGGGAGAAATATGAATTGCATACATGGTCCCAAATGTCCAGTCACAGATATAAAGCGCTTTTTGGTATTTAGCAGGAAACTTTGTTCCATAACCAAAATCAACGCCCACAGGGGAACCTGGGCCGATATCAACCATTGCTGGAAGACTATCAACATAATGGGCAGGCCATTTGCCGGTACCACTTCTCCAACCAAGTTCACTGCCACTAGGAGCGTGATTTACTCGAGTTGGGCGATACCAAGGCATCCCCATATCCCATTCCATATCTGCATCGTAGACAAACATTTCGCCATCTGCATTTAGCGCGATATCATATTGGTTGCGATAGCCACTACTAATAATTTCCCAATCTTTGCCATCGGGATCAGTTTTAGCAACATACCCACCAGGTGCAAGAATACCTCGTGCATGGCCATTGGCATCCCACTGCCTTGGAAGCAAATGGTCCTCGCCCCAATTGCTAGGCAATCTGCTTGCATTAAAGTTTTCTGGTGGAAGAGTATGGTTTCCACAAACTACTAAAATAGATTTACCATCGGGAGACAACCTAAGTGCATGGGGGCCATGTTCACCACCACCACGCAAGGCCTTAAGCTTAACAACTTCATCGAATTGATCATCATTATTGGTATCGCGCAAACGATAAAGCCCACTTCCCTGCCCGCCATTCACAGAAACATACAAGCTGCCAAAGGCATAAAGAAGGCCTTGCGCTGCACTCATTTTGACATCAAGCTTTTCAACTTTGACATCCCCTGCAACACCTGGTGCAGGAACAGTAATCCGATAAAGGCCTTTATCGCCTTGGTCGGAAGCAATGATTCTGCCTTTAGGATCAACGGTAAGGCAAACCCAAGATCCGAGTTTATCTTTTGGAACTGTGAAAAGTTTTTCAACCTGAAAACCTTCAGGGACTTTGAAATTAGAATTGGAAGCGGTCGCACCAGCACCCTCTCCAGTTAAAACATTGCCCCAAGGGGAATCGCCCAATTTTGCCACTTTTTTAATAGCAGAGGCTTTTCCAGCCTTACCCGCTTCAACAGCTTTCCAAGAATCATCAGAAATCACATAGGATAACTTTCCATCAGCAGAAGTCAGAACCATTTTAAATACGAACCCAGCAGCAGCACCTTCATTTTCAACCAGAGCCTCGATGGAATTATTACCATCTTTCAAAAGCTTGGTAACATCTTTTTCAACGGGAGTTTGCCATTCAGAGCTTCCTCCAACATCAACCCCGTTAATTTTCAACTTCACGATATTGTCGCAAGCAAATTTTACCTTGGCTTTGCCACCAGTCCAGGCAAAGTCCTTGGTCAAAGTGTATTTGGTGTTGGTGCTGGCACCCCAGATCCAAAAAGGATTGGCGCCTGCTGCATACTCATTGGCGTTTTTGTTCTTGGCAGTGGCAGGAGGGGGAGCATCTTTATTTTCTGTAGAGGCCATAATTTCGGGTGTCTGGGTAAAAACCTCTTTCTCCCAAGCAAATAATGTTGCCTGACAAGCCACAAAAGCCCCCGTTAATATCAATCCCAATCTGATTTCAGAAAACATAGCCACTCCTCTAAGAAGTAAAGTCAACAAATCCTGATCCATTTACAATGCCTTGTATAATAACCGAATTCCTACAGGATTGATAAACAATAATAGGGATGAATCTGATGCCATTTACTTAAGCTATGGAACATCCTCAAGAATTATGATATTGTATTTTCTCAGATAATTCTTAACAGGGACAGAATTTTAAAGACATGAGTAGTGCTTCGATTTCAATGCCGAGTTTTGTAATAAGCAATGATTCTTGTGGTGGATGATAATGCATGGAACCGCGAAACGCTGGTAAAATTACTGATGGAGAAGGGGATTCAGGTAGTTTCAGCTGAAAACGGGATGAAAGCACTAGAACTTATTGGGAACAATAAGTTCAGCCTCGTATTACTTGACGCAAAGATGCCAAAATTCAATGGTGTCGAAGTATTAAAAAAAGCCAGAATCAGTTTCACCCCACTAGAACTCCCAATTATTATGATGACTGCAAGGGGTGAAGCAAAGGATATCATTGCAGCTTTGGAACTCGGGGCGAACGATTACATCACCAAGCCGATTGATTTCCCCATCGCCTTCGCCCGTATTCAAACCCACTTGTTGCTTAACAAATCATTTCGTGAAATCGAAGAACTAAAACAAAACCTTGGTGACAAAAATGAAAAGCTAGAGACTGCAAATCGCAGATTGAACAGGGATCTTGAGGCTGCTGCTGCCATTCAACAAGCGCAATTGCCCGATGATTTACCAACATTTCCTGGAGTCAATTTCGCTTGGATATTTGAACCCCACGAAAAACTCGCAGGCGATATGCTGCATGTATTCCCTATTGGAACAAACAAGGTTGGATTTTTCGTACTTGATGTAAGCGGCCATGGTGCGCCTGCTGCCCTTTTATCCGTGACTGTTTCCCGCCATATCACAGGGTTACAAGGCGAGGCAGGAAATAAGTTACTCGAAAAGCCCCAGAAAATCCTCGCTTCACTCAATCAAAAATTCACCATGGACAACATGGGCGATAACTTCTTCACCATCGCCTATTGCGTTTTAGACCTGACTACCCTTGAACTTATTTACTGCCTTGCAGGGCATCCAGGCATGATTTATCTGCCAAAAGGAAGCAACCCCACAGTACTTGATAAACCCGCTATTCCTATCGGCCTTTTCGATGACTCGGTTTATTCCGAAGAGAGATTACAGCTTCATGATGGCGATCGACTTGTACTTTATTCCGATGGAATCATTGAAGCAGTCGACCCGGAAAAGCAATCCTTCGGCAAAGAGAATTTAAAAAACAGTCTGCACAAATCAAGTGATGCAAAGCTGCCTAAATCATTCAAGCAAGTTATGAAAGATGTAAAAGATTGGTGCAAACCGGACAGGCCCACCGATGACCTGACAATCTTAGGCATCGAAATTAACAAGAACAAATAATTTGCTCTAGAGCACATCCTAGGCTAATCTCGCTTATTCCACTTACAATCTTGGAGTTAAAACATGCTACCTGGAATCAAGCTTTTCGATCTTACGAACAAAACCGCAATTATTACAGGGGGATCCAAAGGTTTGGGCCTTGCAATGGCGGAAGGGTTGGCCTCTGCAGGTGCAAACCTCGTAATCATCAGCAGAAACGAAAAAGAGGGGAAGGCTGCTGCAGAAAAGATTGTAAAGGAATACAAAACGAAAGCCATCGCAATCAGCGCAACGGTAACTTCGGAAGAAGAAATTCAAAAAGCAGTGGCAACCACAATCAAAGAGTTCGGCTCCATCGATATTTTAATCAACAATGCAGGCATTAATATTCGTGGCCCGATTGATGAACTGTCTTACGAAGATTTTAAAAAGGTACAGCAAACCAATGTGGATGGTACATGGCTTCCTAGCAAGGCAGTGGTACCACAGATGAAAAAGCAGAAATCCGGGAGAATTATCAATCTTGCGAGCACCCTAGGTGTTGTAGGATTGGCTAACCGCACGCCCTATGCCACCAGTAAAGGTGCAGTGGTGCTAATGACGCGTGCTTTGGCATTGGAACTTGCACCGTTTCATATCACTGTAAATGCAATTTGCCCCGGGCCATTCCTCACCGATATGAACATCCCCATCAAAGATGATGAGAACACGAAAAAGTTTATTGTTGGCGCGGTCGCATTAGAAAGATGGGGCGAACTCCAAGAGATACAAGGAGCTGCCCTTTACCTTGCCAGTGCAGCTTCAAGCTACACCACGGGCAGCCTTATTACCGTTGATGGCGGGTGGACCGCCCGGTAAATTTAGCCAAAGCATTTCATCTTGAAGCTTTGAGAAACGCAACGAGATCTGCTAGTTCCTGCGGAGTGAATTGTTGATCTAGGCCCGCAGGCATTACGGAAACAGCACCCGGTTCCATGATTTCAATATCCGCCCTGAGAATGCGCATTTGCTGATCAGGACCCGTTATTAAAACAATATCCTCTGGCGATTCAGATTTAATCACTCCTTGAAAAACCTTACCCGAAGAAGTTGCAATTTTTATAGGTTCATAACTTCGAACAAAGCTTGCGCTAGGGAAAAGAATTGCCTCAAGTAAATCGCGTTCACTTCTAATCTGACCAATCTTGGTGAGGTCTGGGCCAACCTTGCCACCCAAATATCCGATGGCATGGCAAACAATACAGGCTGCCTTTGCATTTTGAAAAACAATCTGCCCCTTGCGGATATCCCCTGTCGAAACCAGAGGCAGAATTGCCTCTAACTTTTCATACTGCTTGGATACTTGTGCACGGATATCAACTTGTAATTGATCAGCTTCTTTTTGCACATCAGGCCCAAGCTTCTTAAGTTTTTCCTTGATCGTTTCAACTCGAATAGATCCGATGGATGGAGATTTGCGAATCGCTGCCAACAATCCTTTCCCAATATTTTCATCAGTCAACCCTGCATAAACATCTAACAACCGATCCAATTCTGCGGGGCTTGCTTTTTCTAAAACTTTAAGCAGGGAGACCAACTGAGCAGGAGACAGTTTCCCTTTCGCTAAAGTTTCAGCAGTACTTATTCTTGTAGAAACAGGCTTATCCGTAGCAAGGTTTTTTATAAACAAAGAGTCAAAGTCATCATCGCTGATCTTGAATCCTGTGGGAATCAATGAAAAAGCCAGCAATCTTAAATCACTTTCTCTCTTACTATCCACAGCAAGCGACCCGACAGTTTGCGCAACCATTGCAAACTTGGCAGCACTCAACCTCAGCGATTTAAGGGCCTTCAAAGATTCCAACACCATTGATTTATCTTTGGAACTCAAGGCAATTAAAATCGAATTCACCCACGATTCAGGTGCATCTTTTGCGCCCGAAGATGCCATGGTTCGTAGTGCCATTTTCCGAATGGCCGGTTTTGTGGTTTCCTTGGAGACCAAATCTGCGAGTATGCTGGCAATCAATGGCGCCTGATGCAAACTTCCAAGCCTATTAAATAAATCAACTATGGCAGGATCATTCTCATTAGTTTTATCAAGTGCTTTTTGTAAATGGGGTGCAAGTGCGTTGCCCCATTCGCCATGCCTAGAAACGATCCACCATGCAGAATCGCGCAATGATTTATCAGGGGAATTTAAATCTTCCAACAACCATTCCACCTTTAACTTTTCAGGCTTCCCCATCTCCAAGGCGTGAAGGCAAACCTTTCTTACATTTGGACTCTTACTTGCAAGGGCCTCAACAACAGAATCAAAATCTTGGATTTCATAAAGCGCATAAGTAAGGGCGTGGGATAGGACCCGATCGGTTGTTTTTTCTGCAACACTGAGAATCAACGGAATAGCTTGTTTATCTTTTGTACGGCCTAGTATCTCTGCAGCCAACCTTTGTTCGGGTGGCATGGAATTCTTCAATAAAGAATAGAGTTCATTTTTATGAGCATTACTCCGATGCAGCGATAAAGCATTCAAAGCTGCAAGCCTAACCTTTTGTGAAGGATCGTTTAAACTTACTTTCAAAGCAAGCAAGGCGCTTGGAGTTCCCAACTTACACAATGCCCAAACACTAGCAATTCTTGCATCAATCTTGGTTTCCGGAACATTCGCTTTCAAAATTTCTTCAACTGCAACCTCCCCTTTTAACGCAAGGGCATCAACTGCTTTTCGCCTTACTACAAAGCGATCATCGGAAAGCATTTGCACCAACTTGCTTACTGCGGTGGTTTTAAAATCCACTTTGATTCCATTGGGGTCTGCGGTAGTTACAGCATCTGTTTTCCGGATACGATAAATTGCACCTCGCACATCGGGCTTTACTAAGCCAGGTTGAGAAGTTGGGCAGCATAACTTGTACCAACCACCTGTATCGATCACCAAAAGCGAACCATCAGCATCTTCAATCACATCAGTTGGGTGAAAATCAATCTGATCAGAAACAAGAAAATCTGAATCTTTGGAAGCAAGGCCCGCACCTTGATACTCAAGTTGATGCCTGGTGATTTTTCGCATGTTGAACGAACAGGCAAACAAGTTGCCTTTATAATCCTTGCCAAACGCATTGGATTCATAAGCATGCAAACCACAAGGGGCAGCGGCACCCATATGGCTTAGCACAGGCATAACTTCGGGTGATGTCCAGGGGTGGGGACTTAATACGCCATGAACTTTCCCATAAATGCCACCATAAACAGCGTGAATCAAGCCATCGCGAAGCCCATTGGCTGGGTGTTGAAAAAAAGTCGTGGTAAAGATTCTTTCGCCTGAAGAAGTAAAAGCTACATCAACCGGGTTATCCATGCCACCGGTCATCACATGCTCAAAACCGCTACCATCAGGCTTCGAACGAAAAATATGACTGGCAAAAGTACTTAAGGGAAACGAACCCGATAGCTTATATTCCTGTTTAGCAAATGCCCCCTTGCACCAATAGATAAAACCATCGGGACCTGAATAAGGGCCGTGCAAATCGTTGGCGCAACCCGTAAGAGTTTTACCCTGAAACCACTCCACCCTATCTTCAGCAATGCCATCGCCATCTTTATCGGTTAATTTCCAAATCGAGGGAGGGGCAGCAACATACAACGATCCATCAAGCCACATCGTACCTTCAGGAAACATCATGTTTTCAGCAAAGACCGTTACACTCTCGAACTTGCCATCAGCGTTTTTATCTTCCAGCCTTAATATCCGATGGGGCTTTTTCTGAAGTTGCACATCAGGCTTTTCATTCGAACCAGAAGAATCGGAAACATACAACCGACCTTGATCATCAAACGCAGCACTGATGGGCCTTGGCACCACATCAGACGAAGCACAAACGGTAATATCAAAGCCAAGAGGAAGCTTGAACTTATGGCCATTCAGTTGGACTTCCTTGTAGCCGGCTGGGATAGAAACTTCGGGCGCAGCAGGTAATCTTGATCGATCGCCTACAATTGCCATGAGAATAAACCCAAGCAAAGCCCAAACGGATACAAGTCTGAACATGGGTAGTTTCCTATTTAGCAAACATGGGCCCCGAAGGATTCCCACGCGAAAGAATATAAGCCAAAAGGTCAAAGATTTCTTCTTCCTTCAAAGTATCTATAAGAGCTGCAGGCATCATGGAAACCTTGGAGGTCACAATGGTTTCAACCTTACGATGATCAACCACCGTGATTGCGGTGGGATTAAGCATATCAGTATTCACCATAATGTTGTTACCAGAAAGATTGATGATCCTTCCTGTGGTGAGTTTGCCATCATCGGTACTGATAATAACACCTGCATATTGGTCACTGATAACCTTGCTTGGATCAATCAAAGATTCAAGAAGGTCGCGTTTGTTAAATCTTCCTGCAGCATTGGTAAGATCAGGGCCCTGAGCACCACCTTCGTTTTCATAACGATGACAAGCCACGCATCGGGTCTCTGCAAACAATCGTTTACCTTTTTCAAAGTTCCTACCGCCAGCAAGATTAGCATCCAACTTGTCAGTGGAAAGATCAGTCATTTTCCAGTTTTTGACAAAGTCGCGCTTGACTGCAGGGGCAGCAATTTCAGTCAAAGCAGGCTTGGCTTCAAGTATAGACTTGAGGTCTTCTTTTTCTTTATCGGAAAGAATGACCAAGGCATCGCGCTTGATGTTTTCAATGAAATTACCAAAGCTCATGCCACCTTTATAACCAGCAGCCTTGATGAACCATGAAAAGTAATCTTTTTTAAGTTCAGGATTCCAACCAGTGCGAAGCATGCGCAACGCACGGGCGATTTCCATCTGGTCTTCCTGCGTTGCTGCATTTTTAAGAAGCGCAACACCCTTTATCGCCACTGTTGGTGATTGAAGGTAAACCAGCATCTGGCAAAGTTCCGCATTAACAGTTTTGTTATTTCCGGGAAGGAAAGCATCCAACTGGGTTGCAAGCGTTTTTGCTGTAGCCTCGTCAGGCGAACCCGTGCGAACAAAAAGCACGCCCATAGTTCTTAAAAGATCTAGTTTTCGCGTGTCATCAAGCTTATCAAAAGCGATAGATTGTAACGCAGCAATGATTTGCGTTTTCAATTTCTGATCAACTTGTTCTATTTTATGCAGGGGATCGGAAGAAGTGGATCGAACCAGAGCAAGCAAAGCAGTAATTGCTTTGTTGGGATCTTTTTCTGTAAGTGCTTTATCCTGCCAAAGTTTCACATCTTGGTGCTCAAGTGCGACCCTCGCTGCATAGCGGATGAATCGATCAGGGCTGCCAAGATAATCCCATGCTTTTGCTACGGCTTCGGGATGCTTAGGTTCGTGAAACTTCTCTAACCCCAATCGTATTGCCCGATCTTCAGAACCTTTAGAATCACCCTTCGAAAGTGCAGTGGATTCTTCCCCAGTATAAGTTACACGATAAAGACCGGATTTTGTCTTTCTGCCACCAATTGCAAAATACAATGCTCCATCCTTGGGGCTCACAACCAAATCGGTCAATGGCAAAGGAGAACCCGAAATAAATTCTTCGACCTCTGCTTTGTAGGTGCTTCCAGAAGGAGAAAGATGGACGGCATACATTTTGCCGTAACTCCAATCGCAAACAAAAAACGCTTCCTGATACTTCGCAGGAAACTTGGCACCGTAGCCAAAGGTTACTCCTGTGGGGGAACCTGGCCCGATATCTACGATTGCGGGAAGGCTGTCTGCATAGTGAACAGGCCATTTCCCCGCACCATTTCTCCAGCCAAACTCAGCCCCGCTAGTGACATGGCAAATTCTTGTAGGGCGATACCAGGGAGTATTGAAATCCCATTCCATATCAGCATCGTAAGTAAATAATTCGCCCTGCCTGTTAAAAGCAGCATCGTATTCGTTACGAAACCCAACTCCCATTATTTCCCAGTTCTTCGCATCGGGATCAATCTTGTAAATGGTTCCGCCGGGCCCCATAACCCCTGCCATAAATCCCCTGCCATCTGGCATACGGGGAAGCAAATGATCTTCACCCCAACGAACTGGAACCCTGCTAGTTTTAAAATCAACCAACTTGGTTTGATTACCGACAACTACAACAAGGCTTTTACCATCGGGAGAAAGTAAAATGGCATGAGGGCCATGCTCGCCACCGCCTGAAAACTTCTGCAGCATGGTAACCTGATCTAATTGATCATCACCATCGGTATCTCGCACTCGATACAAGCCGTGCTCATACTTACCACCTTTATTGACCATCACATAAAGGCTGTTAAAAGCCCAGAGAAGGCCCTGTGCTTCACCAATATCAGCAGGTATTTTTTCAACTAGGGTAGGAGTTTTTGAATCGCCGATAGGAGCGGGAGTGACGCGGAATAACCCGCCATTCTGATCTGAAACAATTAACCGACCTTTGGGGTCGGTACACATGGAAACCCAGGAGCCTTGAGTAGCAGCGGGAACCGAATGAAGAAGCTCGACTTTAAAACCTTTGAGGGTTTTGATTTGGGCAGGAGAAGTAGCTGGCGGTTCTTTGCCCGCCAGCTTGGGATCTTCTGGTGCTTTCTTTTTACCAGCACCTTTGCCTGTTTTAGTTACTTCTTTTTTTTTTCTTCAGGACTGTTCGCTAATTTCTTAAGAGTTATCTCTTTGAATTGCACAGTCATTACTGGGCCCACATGAATTTGAAGCGCAAGAACACCACTCTTCAACGCCTTGGGTGATTCATCAAGAATTTCAGCAGTTACATTACCATTTATCATATGCACCAATTTGTTGCCGTTGGCGATGATTACTAAATCGTTCCAATCATCTTTTTTGATAGCAGCTTGAAGGTCTGCAGAAGACTTTTCAGTCTTTCCAACAACTTCTTTCTTGTTATCAGCATTCCACTTTACCTTTTCACCACGGCCACACATGATACCTCGACCACCAGCAATACCACCTTCATCATAAAGAATACCGGAGAAAGTAGCACCAGCTTCGAAGTCACCTTGATAGCCACCAACCTTAGGCCCAAACTCGCCTTGGCCCATTACCTTGCTGCGATATTGGATACCAGAGTTACCACCAACAATCTTGTACTTACATTTGAATTCGAAATCGCTGACATCTCCACCTTTCCAAACCAGAAAAGTATTGTGCTTGAGTTTGTTGTGGGGCTCGTTGCCTGTTTTGCCAGTAATTGCGCCATCTTCAACGGACCAAAGCTTGGGGTTTCCTTCCCAGCCTGTGAGATCTTTACCGTTAAAGATTGAAGTTGTTTCTTCTGCAGAATATGCAGTAAGGGCAAATACAAAACCTACGAGCAAAATTGAAAGAATTCTCATGGTCAAACTCCGGTAAAATACAAAACAAAGGCGGGAACTATCATTCAATAATGATGCATCCTTTAGTAACTGTAAGATAATGGAATTTAAAACAAGAATCCAGCATTAGTTTGAAGATAATTGCAAATATTTAAACAGCAGGGTCACAAGTTAAATATTGACCCTTAAATGCTTACAACTTGTAGTGAAATGTTGTATCGTTTTAGGTAGACATCACAAATTATTTGTTTTCTAGGGGCGTTTGTATGAGTGCTAAAAAGTGGAATGTGGCAATGGTGGGCTTGGGTTTTGGTGCAGAATTCATGCCGATCTACCAAAACCACCCTCTTGGGAACATTTACGCCATCTGCCAACGCAACAAAGAAAAGCTTAACAAAATAGGCGACACCTTCAAGATTGAGAAACGCTTTACTAGCTACGAAGATGTTTTAAAAGACCCGAATGTAGATTTCGTCCACATCAATTCCCCTATTCCTGATCATGCGCCTATGTCCATCGCTGCACTCAAAGCGGGCAAGCATGTTATGTGCACCGTACCAATGGCAACCACCGTGGAAGAATGCAAAACCATTGTTGAGTTGGTAAAGAAGACCGGCCTTAAATACATGATGGCGGAAACAGTTGTTTACTCTCGCGAATTCCTTTTCATCAAGGAAATGTTCCAAAAGGGCGAACTTGGGAAAATCCAATACATGGCTGCTTCCCACCCCCAAGATATGGATGGATGGCCCGACTACTGGCAGAAAATGATCCCGATGCACTACGCAACCCATGTGGTCAGCCCATGCCTCGGACTAGTAAATGGCAAAGCTGAAAATGTTAGTTGCTTTGGTTCGGGCACGGTAAGGGAGGATATCCAAAAAATATCAGGCAACAAGTTCGCTGTCGAATCCTGCCATATCAAAATTAAGGACTCTGATATTGCGTGCCATATCTGGAGGTTCTTATATGACACCGCAAGGCAATACCGCGAGAGTTTTGATGTATATGGCACAAAGAAAAGCTTTGAATGGAGCTTGGTCGAACACGAACCACATATCATTCACACTGCTAAAAAGCCCGAACCTGAAATCCCCAGCAAGATAACTGTTCCAGATTTTGCGCACTTGCTTCCTGAACCCATTAGAAGGTTCACCCTTCCTTCTGAAATTCATGATGCAGGGCACCTTTCATTCTTGCAGGGTGGTGGGCATGGCGGTTCACACCCGCACATGGTCAACGAATTCTTGAACGCCCTTGCAGAAAACCGCGACCCATGGCCCAATGCCACTCAAAGCGCAAACTGGACCTGTGTTGGGATTCTTGCCCATGAATCCGCATTACAAGGCGGCAAAGTGTTAAACCTTCCTGATTTCACACTATAAATAATATTGGATTAGTAGCTTGCAAATTAAAGGCCATACAACATGAAAAAGTTTACTTTCAGCGTTTCAATTCTCCTCGCAGTAACTCTTGGGATCACTTTAAATCCAGGGATCCGGGCGCAGGACACTAAAATTAAGTTGTTGTTCTTGGGCGACAATGGGCACCATAAACCCAACGATCGCTTTCGGCAAATTCAGCCTGTTCTTGCAGCAAAGGGCATTGACCTTGTCTACACAGACAAAGTTGAAAGTCTGACCCCCAAGATTCTCAACTCTTATCAGGGGTTGGTTATTTTCGCCAATTTGACTAGTCTTTCGCCTGAACAAGAAAAAGCAATGCTTGATTATGTTGAACAGGGCAATGCCTTGATTCCATTACATTGCGCTAGTTACTGCTTTTTAAATTCTCCTAAATACATCGATCTAGTTGGCGCTCAATTTTCAAAACATGGCACAGGCACTTTCCGCGTTGATAACATTCTTCCCACTCACCCAATTATGAAGGGTTACAAAAGTTTTGAAAGTTGGGATGAAACTTATGTTCACACCAAACATAATTCCAAGGATCGTATTGTCCTTGAAGAAAGAAAAGATGCTTCAGGGTCTGAACCTTGGACTTGGGTGCGAACCCAAGGTAAGGGTAAAGTTTTCTATACCGCATGGGGCCATGATGCCCGAACTTGGTCCAACCTAGGATTTCAAAATCTTCTCGAACGCGGTATTCGATGGGCAACCAATGGCGACCTCTCTAAAGTTCCAGCGTTTTCTGATCAAATCCTGATGACCGAACTTCCTAAAAACCTTAAGCCTTTTGATTATGTTGAAGCTGATGTGCCTTTTTACCCTGCAAACAAACAATGGGGAAAAATGGGAGAAAACATCCGCAAAATGCAAAAGCCTCTTGATCCCAAAGAGTCGCAAAAACACTACATCGTTCCCGAGGGTTTCGAACTTAAACTCTTCGCATCCGAACCCGATCTACAAGGCAAACCCATCGCAATGAATTGGGATGAGCGTGGCCGGTTATGGGTCGCACTCACCATTGATTACCCCAACGAACTTCAACCCCAAGGCCAGGGCAGAGACAAAATCGTTATCTGCGAAGACAGCAACGGCGACAATGTTGCAGATAAATTCACAACCTTTGCAGACAAGCTAAGTATTCCCACAAGTTTGATTTTCGCAAACGGCGGCGTCATTGTGCATCAGGCCCCAGACACTCTTTTTCTTAAAGATAACAATGGGGATGACAAAGCCGATGAACGCAAAGTTCTTTTCACGGGATGGAGCACAGGCGACACCCACGCTGGGCCAAGTAATCTAAACTACGGACTGGATAACTGGATCTACGGCATGGTTGGGTACTCTGGATTCGTAGGAACCGTAGGCGATGAAAAGCAATCTTTCCGTACTGGTTTTTACCGCATGAAGTCTGATGGTTCTAAAATCGAATTCCTTCGCAACACCAACAATAATTCTTGGGGAGTTGGCCTAAGTGAAGAAGGGATTCTTTTTGGTTCCACCGCAAATGGTAACCCGAGTGTTCACCTGCCCATTCCCAACCGTTATTATGAAAAAGTTCGTGGATGGTCTAGCAGCGTTCTCGAAGGCATCGCAGGAAGCGCGCCAATACACCCCATCACCAAACAAATCAGGCAGGTGGATCATCACGATAAGTTTACCGCTGCAGCAGGCCATGCACTTTACACCGCCCGAAACTACCCCTCCGATTATTGGAACAAAACTGCTTTTGTAACCGAACCTACAGGACATATAGTTGCAACTTTCCCCATCACACCTGAAGGTGCAAGCTTCACTTCCCGCAATGCATTCAACTTAGTTGCAAGTGATGACGAATGGAGTTCACCTATCGTTGCAGAAGTTGGCCCCGATGGAAATGTATGGGTCATCGATTGGTACAACTATATCGTGCAACATAATCCCACGCCCGCTGGTTTTAAAACCGGAAAAGGTAATGCATACGAAACTAATCTGCGCGACAAAAAGCATGGCCGTATTTATAGGCTTGTTCATAAAGACGGTAAAAACAATCCCCCTTTAAATTTAGCAACCGCGGACTCCAGCAAACTTGTTGAGACTCTTCGAAACGATAACTTCTTCTGGCGCAGGCACGCTCAAAGGCT